>ERZ1669250.530-NODE-530-length-16724-cov-4.425220_pt1 | contig 16724 bp, 16 predicted proteins | sample MGYA00579295_ERZ1669250 | MGnify/ENA primary metagenome ERZ1669250 (study PRJEB41166, sample SAMN08046056) | hot springs metagenome | biome: hot spring; feature: acid hot spring; material: thermophilic sediment; isolation source: thermophilic sediment from acid...
ATATTTTAATAAAATTTAGTTTATTTAAATTATCATAAATATTAGAAAAATAATTTAGAATTAGTATTTATATTACAATTTAAATAAAATAACAATTAAAAAAAGAATATTAAATAATTGAATTATATATTGGTGGATTGGTGAATTTATGAAAACCTTAGCTGTTATAGGTTTACAATTTGGGGATGAGGGAAAAGGGAAAATTGTTGATTACATAGCAAGGTACTTTGATATTGTTGCAAGATATCAGGGAGGAGCCAATGCAGGTCATACCGTTAAAATAGGGGACAGTATATATAAATTTCATCTTATACCCAGTGGTATATTAAATCATAAGATATCTGTTTTGGGAAATGGGATGGTAATTGATCCGTTGGAACTTCAGGACGAAATAAATATGTTAAAAGGATTCAATCCTAAAAAATATCTTAAAATATCCGAAAGGGCACATGTGGTAATGCCATACCACAAAGAACTGGACAGAAATATTGAGGAATTAAAAGGTTCAGAAAAAGTAGGTACAACGGGAATGGGCATAGGTCCTGCATATGAAGATAAATATGCAAGGATAGGTATCAGGATAATAGATCTTTTAGACAAAGATTTATTAAAAAAGAAAATAGAAATTGCTTTAAGAATAAGAGGAAGGTATTTAAATAGTCAATATGACCCTGTGAAATTAGCAGAAGAATACCATAAATTGGGATTAAATTTTAAAAAAAATATAATTGATACATCAGATTATATAAACAGGAGTTTAAAATCAGGTAAGACAATTCTATTTGAAGGGGCCCAGGGGACACATCTTGATGTAGATTTTGGAATGTATCCTTATGTTACATCTTCAAATACTTCTGCTGCTGGAATATTGACGGGAATAGGAACAAAACCATGCCATGTTAGAAAGATAATAGGTGTTATGAAAGCATATACAACTAGGGTAGGTGAAGGTCCATTTCCAACAGAATTGAGGAATGATATAGGAAACAAAATATTGACAAAAGGAAATGAATATGGTACCACCACCGGAAGGCCAAGGAGGGTTGGCTGGCTGGATCTTGTACTGGTTAAATACGCAATAGATCTATCAGGTGTTTCAGAAATTGCCATAAGTAAGATAGACATTCTTTCCGGCCTGGATGAAGTAAAGGTAGCCCACGCTTACAAAATAAATGGAAAGACAACAAAAAATTTACCCGTAAAAATTGAAGATCTGCAAAAGGCGGAGCCCGTCTATAAAACATTTAAAGGCTGGGAATATCCAACAAATGGAAAGAAAAATATACCGGATGAAATGATGAAATATTTAAATTTCATAGAAAAATATACAGAAACAAGAATATCAATAATTTCATTGGGCGCAAAGAGAGAAGATACGGTTTTACTTAAAAGAATTTAAAAGTTCTTTAATCTCATCAATCCTTTTTTCTATTGTACCTATACCGTTTTTAAGATTTTCCATAAACGTGTCGACATCTCCTATTATTTTTGCACCCTCTGGAGATGCAACGATCATCTTTTCATTTTCCAATATCCTTAATGAATACCTAACCCTATGAGGTGGTATCCCCGTTAGTTGAGATAATTTCATTATTCCAGCTGGCCCCTCCCTGTTCAGAAGTTGGAGAATCTGAAGATGCCTTTCCAGCAAATTTAGTTCCTCAATAAGATCTTCAATAAGTACCGAAGTTTCTACCATCTCCATACCCCGAATAGTAGATCATTATTTTATATTTAACATTTTTGATTATAATTGCTGTTGTTATATCCCAAAATAATTTCCTATATATTGGGATATAATTTACATCCTAGTAATTCCATATATACAATGACTAAATTCACACAAAAGAAAATTAACTGGATAATAAAATAGAAGGAGAATAGAGTAAGTTCCTCAGAAATTGTATGGATCATGAATATCACACCAAGATATGTGAATATTGTATATAGGAAATACAACTAGAAAGAAATTTAGAATTAAAGAATCCGGGAAGGAAAAAGGATCCGATTACAGAAGAAATGAAAATGCTAGTATATGATATAAGGAAGGAACATCTTCGAAGAAGAGGTATAAAAAGGAAATAATTTCAGGATATCCCAATAAATTCTGAATAGAGAAAAATTTATAAATAATATGTATATTGTTTTTTATCAAGATAGTCATCTTAGATCATCATAACGCTCAATATATCATTCAATTGATAATTCGATAAATTCGATGGTATGATAGGATGGCTATTTTAGATGAAAGAGGTAAGGTGATTAAAGTGAATATTGATCCTAATGCCGCTAAATATTTAATAAAAGCCAAAATAATTGCAGATGGCGTAGTTGAAAAACCCGATGTTGTGGGGGCTATATTTGGCCAGACTGAAGGTCTTCTAGGTGAAGAACTTGACCTTAGGGATCTTCAGAAAAGTGGAAGGATTGGAAGAATAGAGGTGGAGATAGATTCAAAGAAAGGAAAATCAGATGGGATAGTATACATACCCTCAAGTCTGGATCAGGTAGAAACTGCCATTCTGGCAGCTTCACTCGAAACAATTGAGAGAGTTGGTCCATGCAAAGCTCAGTTTCAAGTTCTTTCAATTGAAGATATACGGTTATCAAAGAGGCAAAAGGTAGTCGAAAGAGCAAAAGAGCTTTTAGAATCTTTAATTTCTCAGGGAAAGGATTTGAGTGAAGATCTTATACAGGTAGTCAGAGAGGCGGTGGAGAAGCAAGAAATAATAACATTTGGAGAGGACAAACTCCCTTCTGGTCCTGCGGTACCAACTTCTGACAGCATAATAATTGTTGAAGGAAGATCCGATGTTCTTAATCTACTCAAATATGGTATTAAAAACGCTATAGCAGTTGAGGGAACAAATATTCCAAAAACTATTGTTGATCTAACAAAGGAAAGGGTAGTGACAGCATTTTTAGATGGGGACCGTGGAGGAGATCTAATCTTAAAGGAACTTCTGCAGGTAGCAGAAATAGATTTTGTGGCAAGGGCTCCACCAGGACGCGAAGTTGAAGAATTGACATATAAACAAATAGTGAAATCGCTCAGAAATAAAATGCCTGTTGAACAATATCTGGCGACACATGGAATGAATGAAGAGCTTGAAAAATTTCTTAAAACAGAAGGTTCAGAGCCGGTTATAATAAAAACAGATGTTCAGCAGGAAAATATAGAACGGCCTCAGGAAGAATCCAAGGAAAGCGATATTGAAAAAGTTAAAGATGACCTCTTACTTGACGCTTTTGAGAAAAAGGTTGCATACCTAACGGATGATATAGGTAACATTGTTGATACAATTCCACTCAGCGAATTATTCGATAAGTTAAGTACCCAGAATATTAATGCCAAATCATTGATAACGGGGGGAGTTATTTCCCAGAGGTTAGTTGATATATCCTCAGAAAAGGGAATTGAAGAAATATACGGTGTAAAAATGCTAAATGTAACCAAGAAACCTGCTAATCTTAAAATAATCGTAAGAAATGAAATTTGAAAATAAGATTCAATAAATGGGGTGAATTAATTTGGATGCAGTAGAAAAATTTCAGGAATTTCAGGAATGGCTGGAGGACAAATTTGGCAGAATAGGTAAAGGGAAGTATGCCAGGTTACTTAAAATGGCCCGTAAACCTACTACGGAGGAATATGTGAGGGTTGCGGAAATCACAGGTTTCGGTATATTTCTCATAGGAATTATAGGATTTATAATATACATGATAATGTCTGTGTATTTTCCTGTACCCTGAGGTGTTTTTATGGAAGAAAATAAGAGGGAAATATCACTGGAATGTTCGAAGAAGGATTTTAAGATTTCAGCAGGAAGGTTTGCAGAAATAAGTTTAAACATTGTCGCCAAAATCACAGAACCTACCCTGTTTGATTTGACGATAAAATTCGAGTTTTCGGTTAAGGATCCTGAACTCGAATGGATAGTAACAAGTGAAGGTATATCCAATAAAAAATATAAGATTGATGAGATAAGTGACATGATCGTACCCTTAAATAATAAGAAAATATCAACAAAACTGATTATAAATCCTGAAAAAACCTATTCCTTTAACTTAAAGATTCAGGCCCCTAAAGGATCGTCATTAGGTGATAGGGCAAGAATATTTTTAGAACTTTCAAGTGAAACAGTACCGTTTGACATATCCGTATGTGAGGTGAATATTGAACTTGTTGCAACAATAGTTGCAATAAAAACGCAGATAGGTAAAGAGGTTGAAATAGCTCGGGATCTTGGAAACAAAATCAAACAGAACAACCTTGATTATGTATATTCAATAATGGTTCCAGGTGAAACATCAAAACTTTCTGGATATGTATTCATGGAAACAATTTATCCCGACAGAATACTTGCTTTTATAAAAGATCAGAAGGGCGTAAAGGGTGTGGTAAAGGGTGAAATGAATACGGATGAGATAATACACTATCTAGCACCCAAGCCTGCTGTTGAATCCCTCAGCGTAGGAAACTTTGTTGAATTAACGGACGGCCCTTTTAAGGGTGAAAAAGGGAGGATCATAGAAATCGATATAGAAAATGATAAAATAGTAGTAGAACTTACAGATTCACTTGTACCTATACCTATAACGGTAAAGGCAGCGTCTGTTAGAGTACTTGATAAGGAGTGATGTGTATGGTACAATCAATAGAAGTGTTGGTAGAAGGAGGAAAAGCAACGCCTGGTCCGCCTCTGGGTCCTCAGCTGGGTCCTCTGGGCGTTAATATACCGCAGGTCATCAAAGAGATAAATGAAAAAACAAAGGATTATGCAGGTATGCAGGTTCCTGTAAAAATATCTGTGGATCCCAAAACAAAACAATTTACCATTACTGTTGGTACGCCCCCAACCAGTGCACTGGTAAAAAAAGAAATCGGTGTAGAAAAAGGGTCCGGAAACCCCAAAGCAAACAAGGTTGGAGATTTAAATATAGAACAGATAAAAAAGATTGCCAGGATGAAAATCAGGGATTCATTGTCTCCAAATATAGAAAAAATGGTCATGGAAGTACTTGGAACATGCGTATCCATGGGAGTTACAGTTGAAGGCCAGGATCCAAGGGAAATTCAGAAAAAAATAATGAACAAGGAAATAAAAATCGAAGAGTAAAAATTAAATAATGTTTTAGTTTAATGAAATCAATGTACTGTAGGAGGGTGTATCCCGCATACTACAGGAGGTAAAATATATGGATAAAAATATATATGATACTGTCAAAAAAATGCTCGAAGAATCTAAAAAGAGAAATTTTAAAGAGACAGTAGACATGGCAGTAAATTTACAGCATATTGATTTAAGTGATCCAAAGAAGAGATTGAATGAGGAAGTTATATTACCCCATGGCAGGGGAAAACAATTAAAGGTTGCAGTTTTTGCATCCGGAGAAACGGCGCAGAAAGCTAAAAATGTTGCTGACTTGGTTATAACCCCAGATGAACTGGATAAACTTGCAGAGGATAAAAGAAGGGCAAAGAAGCTGGCCACGGAATATGATTATTTTATTGCAGAAGCGCCACTGATGACAAAAATCGGGAAACTCCTGGGAGGTATTCTGGGTCCCAGAGGAAAGATGCCAAAACCCATACCTGTTGGTTCCGATCCAACACAGTTGATACAGAATCTTAAAAGAACAGTGAGAATCAGAACTAAAGAAAAGAAAACATTCCATGTACCCGTAGGCACAAGAGATATGACTCCTGAACAGATTACGGAAAACATCGAAGAAATACTTAAAAAGATAACCTCAAAACTTGAAAAAGGCAAGGGAAATATTGAATCAATGTATCTGAAAACTACCATGGGACCATCTTACAAACTGGAGGTGAAGTGAATTGGTATCAAAATCAAAGATTGAACTTGTAGATAACATCATTTCAGGGATTGAAGGGTCAAATGTCATTGGTATTGTTAGTATAAATGGTATCCCGGGTACACAGATGAATGAAATCAGAAGGGAACTGAGAGGAAAGGCAAAATTGATCGTTGCAAAAAATAGCATAATAATTCATGTTCTAGAAAAGCTTGAAGAAAAAAATAAGGATATATCCACATTAAAGGAATATTTAAAAGATCAGTGTGCGATAATTTCCAGTAAGGAAAATCCATTCAAACTGAATAAGATCATAGAAAAATCCAGGACTACTGTGGCACCCAAGGGAGGTGAAATAGCCCCTCAGGACATTGTTGTTCCAGCCGGGGAGACTGAATTCAAGCCTGGCCCAATAGTTTCTGATATGCAGAAGGTAGGTATACCCGCAGCCATTGAAAAGGGGAAGGTTGTTATAAAAAAAGATACAACTGTGGTAAAGAAGGGAGAAAAAATAAGCAGGGATCTTGCATTAATATTGCAAAAGCTGGATATTAAACCTTTGCCAGTTGGTTTAGAAATAAAGGCAATATATGAAGAAGGGTTTATATTCAGGCCTGATGTATTGCATATAGATGAGGAAAAGGTAAAATCTGACATACTGGAATCCGTAAGGAATGCATTTAACCTCGCAATGAATGCCAAATATTTCACACCCGTAACAACACCATTACTTCTCTCGAAGGCATATCTTGATGCTATTGCGTTGGGAGTAAATGCAAATTATTTCACGCCAGAAACGATTAAGCATCTGCTTGCAAAAGCAAATATGCAGGCGATGTCAATAAAATCTAAAGTTGGAGATATATAAAAGTAAAGGAGGTATAGAAAATGGAATATGTATATAGTGCCCTAATACTACACACGATGGGTCAGAAGATATCTGAAGAGAATGTGGCAAGCATAATAAAGGCAGCTGGAGGAAACCCGGATAACGCAAAAATTAAAGCTCTGGTATCATCATTGGAAGGTATAAATATTGATGAGGCCATAAAGAGCGCGGCGTTTGCGCCTGTAGCAACAGCTCCAGCACAGACAGCACCCGGAGAACAGAAGAAGGAAGAGAAAAAAGAGGAAAAGAAAGAAGAGAAAAAGGAAAAGGAAGAGGAAGAAGCACTGGAGGGTCTTGGAGCGCTCTTCGGATAAACATTTTTCCTTTTTTTTGGTTATTATGGATACGATTCAGTACATAGGTTTGCTGGTGAAATATGCGATTCCGGCGGCAATTCTTCCAATTTCCATAATAGTTAATAATATTCTTCTCCTAACATTTGGTTTAACATGGCTCTCCACTTCATTTGTAATTGAAACATTAAAATGATTTTAAAATTTTTTGGATTCAAATTCTATTCATTATATATTTTCTGAAAATCTGAAGGGCCACATGGAATTTTTCTCCAGATATTTCCTCAATATTATTTTCATCTATAATTAAAATCTTTGTTTTATCCCTTTCAACATCATGAATATCGTTTCCCACAACGAATAAAAGTTTATATTTCGCAATCATCTCCCTTGCCTCCCTTATTACATTTTCATAACCTACTTCTGCCTTAAATCCGATCAGTATTCCGCTGTATTTTTCCCTGAGAATCCTTAAGAATTTTGGTAGGGGTTCAAGGTTAAGTTTGATTTCAGAGGAGCTCTGTATTTTTCCCTCAATTTTTTTCGTTCTGAAATCGGACAAAGCTGCCGGAACAATGATAATATCATAATTTATAAAATCATCCACCATATTTACCAGGTCTTCAACCGTTCTAAAATTAATGGTTTTAATATATTCAGGAACATTTACCTCAGCTTTTGCCAGATAAAGGGTTACATCGAATCCAAGATAAAAGGCAACCCTTGCCAGTTCAATGGACGTTTTACCGGATGATCTGTTTGTTATTACCCTCACATCATCAATATCTTCTTCGGTTTTTCCACCTATTATTGCAACTCTAATATTTTTTATACCTTGAATTTCTCTTATTGCATGTGCCACAATTGTCTCCATATTTGGGAGTTTGGCCTTTCCTTCTTCAAATCTTGGGTTTATGAATTTCACACCAATTTTATTCAATTTTTCCATATTTTCCCTGACCACAGGGTTCTGATACATGGTCATGCTCATTGCAGGGGCTATCAATATCTTTTTGGAACCAAGAAAGGTTAATGCAAACAGGGATACAGAAGTATCGGCAATACCGCAGGCTATTTTTCCTATTGTATTTGCAGAGCATGGTGCAATCAGAAGCAAATCGGAAGTCTTTTCAAGCATAACATGTTCTGTCAGTCCTGAGACCTTTATTACCGGTTTTTTACCTGTTGCATATTCAATGGAATCCATAGTAATAAGTGAAAGAGAATCCTCAGTCATGACAGGAAATATTTCCGCTCCGTGTCTTATAAGTTCGCGTGTAATTTTGACCGACTCCTCTGCGGATACCGATCCCGTTATACCATACACTATCTTTTTATCTTTCAGTAAATCTGATTTTATTCCTCTTATTAACTCTGAAGGGTCCATGAAAATAAAAAAGATATATTCAGTAATAAATTTTTATAATTTTAATTCTTTTTCCTAGATGGTTTAGATGGATCTGCTATATCTTATCCTCGGTCTTATGCTCTTTCTTGCTTTTATAGGTGGTAAATTAATGGATAAGGTTTCTCAACCATATATCATAGGCTATCTTTTGTTCGGATTATTTTTAAGTCCCTCCATAATTGATATTTTCCTTGGGAATGGATACAGATATCAGATTCAATCCAATATGGATATCTTAAACATATTTTCAGAAATTGGAATCATAATATTATTGTTTTTCATTGGCCTGAATATTTCATATGAAAAATTCATAAAAACCACAAAGATATCCTTTCTGATTAGCATAATAGATATTTCATTAATGTTTGGTTTTGCATTTCTGATATCATATCTATTTAAATGGAATATTTATGAAGCCATAATATTTGGTTTCATACTTTCATCATCTAGTGTAATAGTTACCGCGAAAAATCTGGAGGATACCAATAAATTATCCGGTGATGAAATCGAGAGCATGCTTAACATGCTGATAATGGAAGACATAATTTCCATTGTTATGTTTGTATTTTTCTATGGTTTTGTAAAAACAAATAATATCATACCGGGAAAGATGTATATAGAATACTTGGGACTGTTTTCCCTGATCCTCTTTGTATTGTTTTTGTCATGGATATTCCTTCCCTATGTGAAAACAAAATTTTTCCCCAGTAAAAACGAAGAGCTTTTCATGATATTGACCCTTTCAATAGTATTTCTGATAAGCGAACTCATTGAAATTTTTAACATAAATCCTTCCATAGGGGCATTTTTTGCAGGATTGATATTTGCCAAAAGTGATTACGTGGATGATATTAACAGATTGATGAAACCTCTAAAATATTCTTTTGGAGCAATATTTTTTGTTTCTTATGGAATTTTTTTGAACATATTTTCATTCTTTCAGTATTTTGATATGATAATATATTCCATAATAACCATTCTGGTGGGGGAATTCATAATAATACCCATTCTTTTATACATTCTGGGCTTTTCAGCCAAAGGATCCATGTTCATTGGTAGCGGTCTGATTGCAAGAAACGAAGATGCACTCATATTCTCAAATTTATCAAAATCAATTGGAAATATTTTTTCACAGAATGTTATGAATACTATATATAACATTACAGGTGCAATTGTTTTGATCACTACAGTGATAAGTGTTCCCCTGATGAAATATTCAAACAGAATATCAAATAAATTCATCAGGATGATACCTGAATGTTTTTCTCACCCTTGGAGTGAAACATCAAAATTTTCAAGAGAAATGTTATTTTACAGGGATTTCCCCATAAGGAAAAGGAATTATGAAATTTATATCATGCTTATATTATACGGAATATCCTATATCATTTTCTTTTTCAATGAAAATGTTTTATTTCTAATTCTGAATTTATTAATATATTCACTGAATATTTTCACTTTAATTATTATAATAAGCAGGCATGCTTCAGGGGAATCCTTCAAATATTCATTATTCAATTTTTCAATATTTTTATCAATACCTCTATCAGTGATAATACTTTACAGCATTAACATCAATCTTGTTTTTCTCTATCTGTCAATCATTCTGATTGTATTTGTTATGGAAAGCCTTATTCATTGCGCCTTTAAAAGATAATAAATTTATAGAATGAAATCTTTAAAGAAATGTGGAAGACGAAACTACATCTGAATTTTTGAAAAAGATCGGTATTGAAAAGCTGACAGATGATCAGGAAAAGGTATTTGACATGATTTTTCGTGGTGAGAATGTCCTTCTTGTATCTCCTACAGGTAGCGGAAAAACGGAAGCATCAATACTTCCAGTAATGGAAAGAATAAGGAAGGATACAAAACCAAAAATACATGCGATATTCATTACACCACTGAGAGCGTTAAATAGAGATATATATGACAGGCTTAAAAAATACGGGGAAAAGATAGGAGTAAAGGTATCTCTCAGGCATGGTGATTCAACTGATTACGAAAGGCGTGAAATGGTTGAAAATCCCCCAGATATTTTGATAACCACACCTGAAACACTTCAGATAATGTATTCTGGCAAAAACCTCAGAAAACTGCTTGATAGCGTGAAGACAGTCATTATCGATGAAATTCATGAAATGGTAAGGGACGAGAGGGGATGGCAGTTATCCCTTCTGATTGAAAAGATGGAACGTAACAACGGAAAAATACAGAGGATAGGTTTATCCGCAACCGTTGGAAATGAGGAGACAATATCAAAATATCTCTCACCAAACGAAGAAGTCAAAATAATCAAGAATTATAATTTAAAAAGGATGGAAATTTTTGTCACCGCACCTGAAAGGGAATATGTTGATGAAAGCGAGCAGATGATGACAGACGTTGAATATGGATCAGCTATCATGACATCAATGAATCTTGTAAATGAATCCAGACTGTCCCTGATATTTGTCAATACACGTTTTACGGCTGAAGATATATCAATGAGATTGAATAAGATAGGATACGGTAACACTGTAGGAATACATCATGGTTCGCTATCAAGGGAAATAAGAATTCAGAATGAAAAACTGCTGAAGGAGGGTAAACTGAAAGCTCTCATATGCACATCCAGTTTAGAACTGGGTATAGATATAGGAGAAATAGATTTCATAATACAGTTTAATTCACCAAGACAGGTATACAGGCTTATACAGAGAATAGGAAGATCCGGGCACAGAATAGACAAAGTTTCCAGGGGTACCATTGTTGCAAATGATCCGCTAGAGATCATGGAAGCATCCTCAATAATAGACATGCAGAGGAAAGGCTGGGTGGAGGACCTAAGCGTAAGAAAAAATCCAATTGTTGTTCTGGCAAATCAGATCATAATGTGGACATATACCGAAAAGGAACTGTATGCTGATGAATTATTTTCAATTATAAAGAAATCCTATCCCTTCAGAGATCTTGAACAGAATATATTTTACAACATTCTGAATTTTCTATCTGAAATAAAACTAATAAGATTTGATGGCCATTCTATTAAAAATGGTATAAAAACGCTTGAATATTTTTATAACAATGTATCTCTGATTCCAGACGAAAAAACATATGACGTAATTGAATCGGGTACGGGGAAATTCATAGGCACTCTCGATGAATCTTTTGTTTCCCTGGAAATATATGAGGGAAATACATTTGTAATGAAAGGAACGACATGGAGAGTCAATGAAATATCAGGAAACAGGATTTATGTGGATTTTGTAGAAGATGTTGGGAATGTACCTAGATGGATAGGAGAGGATATTCCGGTAACGTATGAAGTTGCCCAGAATGCAAAGAGAATGATGATTGAGAATCAGATTCCAGATTATTTAAATGAATCTGCAAGAGAAAAATTGAAAAATTTTTACAATAAATTTGAACAGTACGGTAAGGATATACTGATATCAAGGAATGGGCCGGATATTATAATTGTTGACTGGTATGGAACCAGGGTAAATGAAACCCTGGCCCTATATTTAAGCACCATGTTGAGGAACATGAATTACAACGTGTCCTTTTCTGTTACACCATACAGTATAATAATAAGTTCAGAGGACATACTCATCAGTGAGAAGGTTATAAAGGATATCCTTACCAAAGATGATAATTTTGATCTTATAATTCGAAATGGTATGAGAAATAACAGAATATTTCTGAAAACGTTTCTCTACGTATCCAAAAAGTTTGGCATAATTTCCAAGGATGCTGATATAACATCGATAAAATTTGAAAAAATACTTGATGCATATTCAAATACCCCGATATATGAGGAAGCCATAAATAAAGCTCTTTTTGATTATCTTGATTTGGAAAGGGCCAGAGAAATAATCCAGAGTATCAAAACGAATGGGCAGATGATAAGCATAATTCCGTACAATGATCTTTTTGAAATATATCTAAAATATTTTGAAAGAAAAACAAACAGAACAAAAGTAACACCAACGGTTTTGCAGGCAGTAAAAAAGAGGCTTGAAAACCAGGAACTTATTTTTGTCTGTCTGAACTGCAAGGGGACATGGACAAAGAAGGTGGCGGATGTGAATTCATATCAGTGCATTTATTGCGGATCCGTCAATATATCCGTAATAAAGAGATATGACCGTGATAGGCTGAATATACTCATAAATGGGCCCAAAAATAAAAAGGAAGAGGAATTTTTACAGAAGCTCAGAAACACATCTAATCTGATAAAGATTCACAGAAAGGAGGCACTTCTGACACTTGCAGGCCATGGCATAAATCATGAAACCGCAATGAGAATTCTGAGAAATCCCCATTCAGATGTCATGTATCTCATAAAGGACATAGTTGATGCAGAACTAAATTTCAGCAGAAACAAAAAGTACTGGAAATTATAATCTGATTTTTTTTCCATCACATAAAATGTAATTTTCCTTAATTTCAATGTTCTTACATTTTTTACTCAAAAAATTTTCAATCATGTATTTTCTTACAAGGGGATCATTGATTTTTCTGATTTCATCCAGTTCTTTTTTATCCTCTTCATTTTTTATGAATGTATCTAGTTTTACGAAATTTCTATAATTAAAGTTCAATCCAGCAAGAAGGTATCCCGCAAAGAATCCCGCAATGTGAGCCAGATGTGCCACACCATCATTTACATTCAAAAATTCAAATATTATTTCGAAGAGAACAAGCACAAAAACAGCATATTTTACCTTTACCCTGGGTAGAAAAATGAATCCTAAAAACATGGGGATTTCATCATCAGGATAGAGTCTCAGAAATACCCCCATTAGGCCAAATATTGCCCCGGATGCCCCTACAAGTATCACAGGAGTATTATAATTATAAAGAATAAAGATAACATTTGCTGTTATTCCTGTCAGAACAAAAAAGATCATTGTTCTTCTGGCATTTATTCTCTGTTCCAGAGGGATTCCTATGAGAAGGAATACTATCACATTTGAAATTATATGAATGAAACTTTCATGAATAAAAATAGAATTCAGAAGATTCACAGAGATCGGGTTTAATGAAGAATATCCAAAAATGTAAACAGGATACAGGCCGGAATATGACAGTAGTAGTTCACAAACAAAAATCAATATAAGAAATAATGATGTGAAAAGGGTAAACATCTTATTTTTTATATAAATGTATAACAAAAATAAAAGAATTATAAGGAATAATACAAAATTTAATGATATCATGCGCCGAACTTTTCTGCCCGGTCACTGTAATTCATCAGAAGATTCATAACGTCTGAACCCCTTATTCTCAGTGATCCCTTTACTGCTGAAATTTCATCAAAACTGGTCACATTGTCACTCCTGATTCCATCAGTAACGATCATTATAGGGAGGGGATCTCCTGTATGGTCTTTTACCGAACATGGTGTTGAATGATCTCCCGTAATCATTATCACCGTATCCTTTAATATATCCCTTAAAGGTTCCATTGCCCTGTCCGCTCTTTCTATAATTTCTTTTTTCAGCAATGCGTTTCCATCATGTCCGGCAATATCTGTAGCCTTAATATTGATCAGAACAAAATCATATCTTGATAAAGAATCAATTGCACCCCTGATCTTTGCATTCATATCTGTATTTATCGTTCCGGTCGCACCTTTAATTTTCAGAGGAGTTATTCCTGCAAGGGAACATATTCCAGATATCAGTGGAACACCAACTATACATGCAGCATGCAAAAAATATTTTTTTTCAAAGTTTTCGAGCTCCGGAACCACGCCGGCACCCCTCAGAAGAACAATATTTGCAGGTCTTTTGCCACTATTCCTTCTTTCAATGTTTACTGGATGAGAATCGAGAATATCAAAACTTTTTCTTGTAAATCTGTTTACCAGATCAGCCATTTTTTTTCCAGAATCATCAAGAGGTCTGGATTCTTTTACCGGAACATTTTCCTCGTGGGGATCAGTATCCGTTATTTTTGGGGATAATCCTTTTCCCCGGAATACAACCGCAATTCTGTGTTCCACTCCTTCCTTTGCTAAAATTTCCACATCGTCCATTTTCATGTTTAAGGATTCTGCCAGTTTTTCAGTTCCAGATTCAATCCTTCCTGCCCTTCTGTCAATAACCTTCAAATCTCGGTCAACCGTGGCAAAATTCCCTCTGAATGCTATATCCCCTGGTTTAAGATTCATACCCAGCCCTAGGGCTTCGAATGGTCCCCTTCCCGTATAAACCTTGAAAGGATCATATCCCAGAAGGTTCAGATGTGATGTATCACTTCCCGGCCGGATCCCGGGTGTTATAGGATCAAGCAGTCCAACAATGCCTTTTGATGCAAGGTAGTTCAGATTATCCTTTTTTGCGGCCTGCAAAGGTGTTTTAAAATCAAGATCTCTTGACGGTCTATCCCCGAGGCCATCGAGAATTATGAATAAAATTTTCTTCATATTAATGTGAATGCAATAAATAAACTTAAACTTATTGAAATGATATTAACCTCATGTTTATTTAAAATACCCCTGTTTTCAAATAAACCTCCAAGAAGGCTGTCTATGTTTGATGATAAAAACCCAATAATCAGGATTATGGTAAAATAGTATGAATCGATATTAAAAAAAAATAATGAAAAAATTGCTATTATAAATGAGCCTGTAAGTGCCGCTATTTCACCTATCAACGATATTCCTCCATTTTCACCCCTGTTTATTTTTTTAAAGTTGATTATGCTGAATGTATCTCGTGATAAAATTCCGATTTCACCTGCCATGGTATCAGACAATGCTGCTGCAACAGATACAGAAAATAACGTTTCCTTTTCAATGACATTCATCGGAAATATAACAATCAATGCTGGAACAATTCCCTTGGATAAAACGCTCTGATAAGACCTTGTATAGTTCCTCCCATCCGCTTTTTCCTCCATCCTGAATCTTGTAAAAATGAATGAAACCATTACAAATATGATCAGAAGAAAAAGCATAAAAAAATTGCCTAATAGCGCGATGTCTAAACCAATTGCAAGGGAAATAAGAGATCCTTTAATATCCAGGATTTTTAAAAATAGTGAAATGAAAAAAAGAATTAAAATAAAAATTATTGAATAAAATAAATTTAATGAAATTAAAATCATAATACGCTGAGCTCCTTAAGATTTGTTTTCTGGTTAAAGATCCTCTTGAATTCTGTACCTGAATCAATAATTGTGAGTTCAAGGAGAGGATCCACCTTCCCTGAAATAAGGTGACCCCCAATGATTCTGTGATCAGGTCCAGCCAGAGCAGCATGTATGTGAAGAATCGGGTCCGTGGATGAAATACTTCCATGAAAACCTACGAGTTCATGATTTTTTTCAACAAAAAGTTCTTCATATTTCTGGCCATTCCAGTAACCTATCGTGAATTCTTTCAGCATTCCAATGCCCGTAAGAATTGTTCCGCCCCTGATATTTTCCTTTCTGGCAATTTCTTCTATACCCTTAAAAACATCTTCATCCTTCTTTAAAATTGCAAATACGATTTCTCCATTCCTCCTGAATTCCATTTCAATCACCTGTAAAAAGTATATCTTTTTGGTAATCTTAATTTTATCCCTGTCCAATAAAGACATACTTCACATTTTTTCCCAACATAGACCTTTTCACCATCCAGCGTATAATTATATATTGCCTTAAGATCATTCCCGCATACAGGACATTTTTTCAGAATATCGGAATTCTTATTTAATTCTTTATACTGTATATTGATCTTAACCTTTGCATCATTTATCGCTATCTTTCTGAGCCTTCGGAGGCTTATTCTTAAATCAATTTTTCATCTGGTATTGTATATTTCATTCATTACAATTAAATAAATATAGTATAAAAATATTTCAAAAATTATGTATTTAATAAAATTTTCATATTATGGCCCGGCATTTGAATCCTTTACCTATATTAAGGGCAAAAATACTGTGGTTGGAACAATAAGGGAATATCTTGATAGAATATGTGAAAATTATGTTCTCAAGGTTTCAAGCCGTACGGACCGAAATGTGAGTGCCCTTTCAAATGCGTTTGGTCTGATATGTGACAGGAATATTAATATAATAATGAAATATCTTAACACGATTAAAAAACCCATATTTTTCCATTCATATGCAGAGGTTCAGGATGATTTCAATCCAAGGCATGCAAAATGCAGAAAATATATTTACATTTATGATAAAAAATTAAAAATCGATGAAGAAATAAAAAATAGAATTCTGGAGTTGGTAGGTGAAAGAGATTTTTCAAAATTTGCAAGGAAAGATAATAGAAATCCGGTTAGAAAAATAACCGAAATAAAATTTCACCAAATGAATAAAATTAC
>ERZ1669250.531-NODE-531-length-16668-cov-6.581954_pt1 | contig 16668 bp, 17 predicted proteins | sample MGYA00579295_ERZ1669250 | MGnify/ENA primary metagenome ERZ1669250 (study PRJEB41166, sample SAMN08046056) | hot springs metagenome | biome: hot spring; feature: acid hot spring; material: thermophilic sediment; isolation source: thermophilic sediment from acid...
TCCGCACGCGCCGCGTCTCCTACGGGCCCATCGGTACCTGCCCCGGCCAGAGGACCGCTGGGATGCAGATCCCAAGCGCACAGGCGCGCCTCCAGGGATGGCCAGTCCGCACCCTCCGGGCTCGCCACGAAGTGGCTGTGCGAACCTTCCAGCTGCACGCGCTCGCCCGGCAACAGCTGCTGCCAGCTGCCATCCCGCACACGCTCGGCGAGGACGGCATTGAACAGGGCCGATCGCGCCGTGGACCAGAGCAGACCCACCTGCCCACGCTGCGGTCGCCGGCCGGTACCCGCCAGGAGCCGGGCGGCAGCCGCCAGGTTACCGTGGCCGAAGCGTTGCGCCCCAAAATAATTGGGGAAACCCCGCTGTCCCAGCTGAGACAGAGCCGCTTCCCAGTCCTCGCGACTGCCGTGCTGCACCATCAGGGACAGGCGAAAGCGATTGCCCAGGTGTACCCCCCGGCGCAGCTTGCGGTCGTGTCGGCTGCATTGGAGGATGCGCAGCTCCCGGTCTTCCAGCGCCGACCAGTCCGGCTCTGTCTTGCCGGGCAGAGACACGGTAAAGAACTGGCGGGTGCGTGCGTGGCGATCCTTGAGACCGGCATAGCCGATGTCGCGGGGCTGGACTTTGGCGTGGCGGGCAATGCGGCGCACCACCTCCTCGGTGTTGAGACCCGCTTTCTCGATCTGCAGGAATACGTGCTCGCCGACCCCGCTGGGGCGAAAAGGCAGGATCTCTTCGACAAAGAAGGTGTCCGGCCCCCGCTGGAGCAGCCCGCCGAGAGTTGCGTCCCGAGCGGGATACAGACGTTCCGGGCCGCTAGACATGGGACAGCAGGCAGACGGCGTGCGTGGCAATGCCCTCGCCTCGACCCGTGTAGCCCAGATGCTCCGTGGTGGTGGCCTTGATGTTGAGCCGATCCTCATCGAGCTGCAGGTCCGCGCAAAGATTCTGCCGCATGGCGGGAATGTGCCCAGCCAGGCGCGGGCGTTGACAGACCACCGTCGCATCGACGTTGACGGGTTGCCAGCCTCGCTGCGCCAGAAGCTCGCGGCAGTGGCGCAGCAGGATGCGCGAGTCGACGCCGGCAAAACGCGGGTCCGTGTCGGGAAAATGGCGGCCGATATCGCCAAGGGCGGCCGCACCCAGGAGCGCGTCGCAGATGGCGTGGATGAGAACGTCGGCGTCGGAGTGGCCGGCAAGGCCCAGGTCGAAGGGGATTCGGACACCGCCGAGAATGAGCGGTCGATCCGCCACCAGGGCGTGGACGTCGAAGCCGTGTCCGATACGCAGCTCGCTCACGCGGCACCTCCCATCTCGCGAGCGGCGAGGATGGCGGCCGCCAGCTCGAGATCGTCGGGGTAGGTGATCTTGAGGTTGTCGCTGTGCCCCCGAATGAGGCGCGGCCGCCAGCCCTCCTGCTCCATGGCGGAGGCCTCATCGGTGATGGGCAGGGCCTGCTTTTTGGCGTGGGTCAGGGCCGAGAGCAAGGATCCCAGCGGAAAAGCCTGGGGTGTGAGGGCGCGCCAGAGGTGGTGGCGATCGACGGTTCCGAGGCTATGACCGGCCTCTTCCCGCTTGAGAGTATCGGCCACCGGGACGGCCAGCAGGGCACCCTGGGGACTCTCTGGGAGGGCATCGAGGAGGGCGTGCAGGTCTTGGCTGCGCAGGCAGGGGCGGGCGGCGTCGTGCACCAGGACCCAGTCCTGACCGAGAGCACCCTGGGCCAGCAGCGCCTCCAGGCCGAGGCGAACGGAGTCGGCTCGCTCCGCGCCACCCACCACGGGCGGCAGGAGCCTGTCGGCTACGGCGCCCAGCAGCTGGTGCCAGACGCCGGTGGCGAGATCCTCGCCCGGCAGCACCAGCTGCACCCCGGCAATGCGCTCCTCGCCTAGAAAAGAGGCGATGGCGTGCGCCAACACCGGACGCCCCAACAGGCTCTGATACTGCTTGGCTTGGGCCGAACCAAAGCGCTGCCCGCGTCCCCCCGCCGGGATGACCGTCCAGATCTTGTCCATCCGCTTTCCCCGTCCTCGCTTTGGCTGCGCCACGAATCCCGATGATAACTCGACGCCCGGCATTTTGCAGTTTTCGCGGTCCCCTTATAGACTGACCCCCTTCAACGTGGGGAAGCATCGGCTTGGGAGCAGAGTTATCCTTGGGCGCCGCGCCCGGTCCGGGGAGCGTCCAGCATTTCAGTCCATGGCTGGGCGCGGCGGGACCGTGGCTCGCCGCCCAGGCCATGGAGCGCTGGCAGCGGCCGATATTGGCCATCGTCAGCAGCGCCCGAGAGCTGGATGTCTGGGTGCGGGAATGGCGTTTCTTTGCTCCGGAATGGGGCGAGGCACTGGTCTTTCCCGATCGCGACATCCTCCCTTACGATCGGCTCAGTCCGCCGGCAGAGGCCACCGCCACGCGGCTGGCGACCCTGGCGGCCTTGCCCCGTTGGCGCGGTCTGTGCGTGACCTCGGTGGCCGCCGCCCTGCAAAAACTGCCGCCGGCCAGCTTCTTGGATCAGCATGCCCTCGTCCTGCGCCGCGGCGATCACCTCGAGCCCGCGCGTTTTCGTCAGCGCCTGGTGGATGCCGGCTATCGCGCCGTGGCGGAGGTGTCGGAGCCGGGCGAGCTGGCCTGGCGGGGGGGCATCATCGATCTGTTCCCCAGTGGCAGCGCCGTACCCTACCGCATCGAACTCTTCGACCAGGAAGTGGAAAGCATCCGCTCCTTCGACCCCGAGAGCCAGCGCAGCCTTGAGCCGGTGGACCAGGTCACGACCTTGCCGGCGCGCGAGGTGCCGGTGGACGCGGACGCTCTCCAAGCCTTCCGTGCCCGGTTTCGGGCCCGTTTCAGCGGCGATCCGCAGCGGGCCGAAATCTATCGGCGTGCCAGCCAAGGCACGGTCCCCGCGGGCGCCGAACACTATCTCCCGCTGTTCTTTGAAGCACCCGGCAAACTCTGGGATTTCCTCCCCCGCGACACCCTGGTCCTCACGCCCCCAGGTCTGACCGAGGCAGAGGCACAGGTCCGCGCCGACTGGCACGAGCGTTACGAGGAACACCGGCACGATCCAGCGCACCCGCTCCTCAGCCCCGAGGAACTGCTGTGGGACGCCGCCACCTGGCAAGCGGACCTGGCGCTGCGCGGGCGCCTGGCGGAAGGCTCGGGGACGACGGCTCAGGCTCTGCCGCTGGCGGCACCCCCCCCGCTGCAGGCCGATCTGGATCAGCCTTTGGCGGGCCTGGACACCTTTCTCGCCGGCTTGCCTGCGGGCGCCCGCGCCCTCATCGCTGCCGAGTCGCCGGGTCGCGCCGAGGCCCTGGCGGAGCATCTCCGCCAGCGCGGCCACACCCCCGAGCGCTGCAGCGATTGGCCCAGCTTCCTGAAGGCCAAGGGCCCCATCGCTCTGGCCGTCGCCCCGCTGGAAAGAGGCCTTCTGGAGATGCGTGGCGGCAGGATCGAACGCGCCCTCATATCCGAGGCGCAGATCTTCGGCGATCGGATCTTTGCTCAAAGACGCAGCCACAGCGCCCGGCGGCGCAGTCAGGAACACCTGATCCGCGATCTTGGTGAACTGCAGGCCGGCGACGCCGTCACCCACGAGGACTACGGCATCGGCCGTTTCCGCGGCCTCGAGACACCTTTCGTGGCCCAAGGGGACGTCAACGAATACGTCGTCCTGGAGTATGCCGGCGGCGATCTGGTCTACGTCCCTGCGGATCACCTGGACCGCATCGCGCGTTACATCGGCAACGGCGTAGACGAACCGGAACTGACCCGCCTTGGCAGTCGGTCTTGGGACAAGGCCAAGGCACGGGCCAGGGCCAAGGCCGTGGATGCCGCCAGCGAGCTCCTGGATATCTACGCGCGCCGCGCGGCCCGCCCTGGACGCGCCTTTCCGCCTCCGGACGAGCGCTACTGGGATTTCGTCTCCCGATTTCCCTTCGAGGAAACACCGGATCAACAGGCAGCCATCGACGCGGTCCTGGCCGACATGACCAAGGCACGGCCCATGGATCGTCTCATCTGCGGCGATGTCGGCTTCGGCAAAACCGAGGTAGCGCTGCGCGCGGCCTTTCTCGCGGCGGCCAGCGGCGCTCAGGTCGCGGTGCTCGTCCCCACCACCCTGCTCGCCCAGCAACATTTCGAAAACTTCCGCGACCGCTTTGCCGGCCTGCCCATCCGCGTGGCGGTGCTGTCGCGCTTCCAGAATGCGCGGGAACGGCGGGAAGTGCTGCAGGCACTGGCGTCGGGCGCGATCCGGATCATCATCGGTACCCACCGCCTGCTGAGCCGCGACGTGCAGTTCCACGATCTGGGTCTGCTCATCCTCGACGAGGAGCACCGCTTTGGCGTGCGCCAGAAGGAGCAGATCAAGGCCCTACGCTCCGAGGTGGACGTGTTGACCCTGACGGCGACCCCCATTCCCCGGACCCTCAATCTATCCCTGGCGGGGCTGCGCGATCTGTCCATCATCGCCACACCGCCGGAACGGCGCCAGCCGGTGCGGACCTTCGTCCAGATCTTCTCCGAGGAGCTGGTGCGCGAGGCCTGTCAGCGGGAATTGCATCGTGGTGGCCAGATCTACTACCTGCACAACGAGGTGCGCGATATCGAGCGCAGTGCCGCCACCCTGCGCCGGCTGGTCCCCGAGGCGCGCCTGCGTATCGCTCACGGGCAGATGCCCGAGGCGGAGCTCGAAAGCGTGATGCTGGATTTCTACCACCAGCGCTTCGATATACTGCTGTGCACCACCATCATCGAATCGGGCATCGACAATCCCAGCGCCAATACCATGCTCATCGACCGCGCCGACCGCTTCGGGCTGGCCCAGCTGCACCAGCTGCGCGGTCGCGTCGGGCGTTCGCACCAGCGCGCCTATTGCTACCTCTTCACTCCCGACCCGCGGGCCATGACCGAGGACGCCCGCCGGCGGCTGGACGCCATCCAGTCGCTGGAGGATCTGGGCGTGGGTTTTGCCCTGGCCAGTCACGATCTGGAGATCCGCGGCGCGGGCGAGCTGCTGGGCGATGCCCAGAGCGGACACATGGAAGAGGTGGGCTTCACCCTCTTCATGGAGTGGCTGAACGAGGCGGTGGATGCCATCCGCGCTGGCCGTGATCCCCAGAGCCTGGCCCAGAGCCGTGCCGAAGGCCCACGTATCCACCTCAACATCGCCGCGCTCATCCCAGCCAGCTACATCGCCGACGTGCATCTGCGCCTGCAGTTCTACAAACGCTTGGCCAAGATCCGCCAGGCCAGCGAAATCGGCGAACTGTTGGTAGAGCTCATCGACCGCTTTGGCCCCATCCCCGAGGAGCTGCGCGCCCTGCTCTGCCAGACCCATCTGCGTCTGGTCGCGCAGGAGATGGGTGTGGTGGCCATCGATGCCGGCCCCGCCGGCGCCCGTCTGGAATTTTCCGAAACGCACCAGGTCGCCCCCGAAAAGGTCATCGCCCTTTTGCAACAACAGCCCACGGAATATCGTCTGGAGGGTGAACAGGTGCTGCGCTGGCGCCGGCCGCTGCCCGACGGCGAAGCCCGCTGCGAAGCTACCCTGAAACTCATCCAGTCCTTGAGGAGAACGCCATGAGCAGTACCCGCCTTGCGATCCTGAGCCCCGCCGCTGTCGGTCCCATGCCCTTGCCCGCCATCCTCGGCAGTATCGTCCAGGGCCACCTGGAGCAACGGGAGGTCTGGGAATGCTGGTTACAGGATTGGGAGCTGCCGGTGTCCGTGAGCGAGCTCAGCCCGGTGTTGGACGAGCTGGCACGCCAGTGCCTTGCCCAGGGGCGTGAACTCTTCTGGACACCGACGGACCCGGACGAGATCCGGCTGCGCCTGGTCCTGCAGGGCGAGGCCTCGGCCACACCCCTGCGGCGCGCACTGACGGCCCTCAAGCTACAGGGCTTCCTGCCCGCCCGGGTGATGGAGGCCCAGGGCAAGGTGTTGGTGCTGGAAATCTTCGGGCCGGAGCTGTCCCTCCCCTTGGGCAATCACCGTCTGGCCGAAGCCATGGAGGGCCTGGCTACCGATGCCGCGCTGGCGCCCTTCTGGTCGCCGGAGCATTTTCGCTTGTTGGTGAGCGACATGGACTCCACTCTGCTCAGCATCGAGTGCATCGACGAGCTGGGCGAGCACCTCGGTCTCAAACGTCAGATCGCCGCCATCACCGAACGCTCCATGGCCGGAGAACTGGATTTCCGCAGCTCCCTCATCGAACGCACCCGCCTGCTGGCCGGTACCCCTGCCAGCGCCATCGACGCCGTCATCCGCGATCGCCTGCACCTCAATCCCGGCGCCCGCGAGCTCATCGCCGCCGCCAAGCGTCACGGGGTGCAGACCGCGGTGGTGTCCGGTGGCTTCACCCAGTTCACTCGCCACCTGCAGGAGTCCCTGGATCTGGACTACCAGTTTGCCAATACCCTGGAGATCCGCGACGGCAAGCTCACCGGGACCGTACTGGGCGACATCATCGACGCCGAGGCCAAGGCCAATATCCTGGAACTCCTGGCCATCACCGTGGGCGTCGATGCCGGGCGCTGTGTGGCCATCGGTGACGGCGCCAACGACCTGCCCATGCTGCGTAAGGCCGGGGTCGGGATCGCCTACCACGCCAAGGCGACGGTTCGCGCCCAGGCCGACTTTCAGATTCGTCACGGCGGGTTGGACAGCGCCATCGCCTTTCTCGGCTGGTGATAGGGGGCACGCTTGCAGCCCTTGCAAGCGGTTTAGACAAAATATAAACTAAGACGTGTTTTATACCACCGTCACAGGAGCATGTCATGAAACTCGCTAACAAAGAAGGCCAGCCCGTCCCACAGGTCGTATTCCGTACCCGCGAAAACAATCAGTGGCGCGACGTCAGCAGCAGGGAACTCTTCAGCGGCCGCAATGTTGTGGTCTTCGCGCTGCCCGGCGCCTTCACCCCCACCTGCTCTTCCAGCCACCTGCCTCGCTACAACGAGCTGGCGCCGACCTTCCGCGAGAACGGCATCGACGAGATCCTTTGCATCTCCGTCAACGATGCCTTCGTCATGGAGGCCTGGGCCAAGGAGCTTGCCGTCGAGAACGTTCGCCTCATTCCCGACGGCAACGGCGAGTTTACGGCCGGCATGGGGATGCTGGTGGACAAGCACGATCTGGGCTTCGGTAAGCGCTCTTGGCGCTATTCCATGCTGGTACGCGATGGCATCGTGGCCAAGATGTTCATCGAGCCCGACAAGCCCGGTGACCCCTTCGAAGTCTCCGATGCCGACACCATGCTGCGCTTCATCAATCCCGAGGCCCGTGAGCCGGAATTCATCACGCTGTTCACGCGGGAAGGCTGTCCGCACTGCGCCCGCGCCAAGCAGATGCTCCAGGATCGGGGGCTCGTCTACGAGGAAATCCGCACGGGCATGGGTACCGGTATCAGCTCTCGCAGCATTCGCGCCGTCAGCGGCCGTTCCACGGTGCCGCAGATCTTCATCGGTGGCCGCCACATCGGCGGCGCTGACGATCTGGCCCGCTATCTGAGCGCCCAGTAAGGCAAGAGGGGGCTCTCGCCCCCCCCTCATCCTCTAGGCAGCCATCTTCTTCAAAACAGGGGACATCCAAATGCCCGATGAGCACCATTTTGATTATATCGTCCTCGGCGGCGGCAGCGGCGGCATCGCCAGCGCCAACCGCGCCGCCAGCTATGGGGCACGCGTCGCCTTGGTGGCCGCGGGACCTCTGGGGGGCACCTGCGTCAACGTAGGCTGCGTTCCCAAAAAGCTTTTCTGGAACGCCGCGCACCTGGCCGAAGGCGCACGGCTGGCGCGCAGTTATGCGCTTCAAGCCGAGGCACCGGAGTTTCGCTGGCCCGAATTTTACCAGCGTCGGCAGGACTATATCGCCTACCTCAACGGCCGTTATGCCGAAGGTCTGACCCGGAACGGCGTTCGGCTCTTTCGTGGCTTCGGCCAGCTGCTGAGTGGGCAGCGCGTGCGCGTGGACGCACAGGTGATCCTGCAGGCTCCTCACATCCTCATTGCTACCGGGGGTGAGCCTGTCCGGCCGGAGCTCCCAGGCGCTGAACTGGGCCTCGATTCCGACGGTTTCTTCGCCCTGGAAACCCAGCCCCGCCACGTCGCCGTGGTCGGCGCCGGCTACATTGCGGTGGAGCTTGCGGGGCTCTTGCAGAGTCTCGGCAGTCGGGTCTCCCTGGTCATGCGGCGCCGGCATTTTCTCAACGGCTTCGATGCCATGCTGCGCGAGGGCTTGATGGAAGCCATGGCAGGCGCAGGAATCACTCTGCTGCCGCAGCGGCAGGTGGCAGGTCTTGCCCGGGACGCGGACGGCCTTGCCCTGCACTTTGCCGACGGCGAGAGCCTACAGGGGCTGGACACCGTCCTCTGGGCCGTGGGTCGGCGCCCGCGCAGCCGCGATCTGAACCTTGCGGAGGTCGGAGTCTATCCCGATGAGGAGGGCTACGTGCCCGTCGACCGTTATCAGAATACCCGCGTCGAAGGTATCTACGCCGTGGGCGATGTGACCCGGGCACCGGCACTCACCCCCGTCGCCATTGCCGCGGGACGGCGCCTGGCCGATCGGCTCTTCGGTGGCCAGCCGGATCGGTATTTGGACAGCAGCCTCACCCCCACCGTGATCTTCAGCCATCCGCCCATCGCCACCGTCGGCCTGACGGAGGATGAGGCGCAGGAGCAGTACGGCGAAGACAGCGTGCGCGTCTATCGCAGCCGTTTTACCCCGCTGCTGCGGGCGCTGGACCGAGAGCATCCCCAGACCACCCACATGAAGCTCGTCACCGTCGGCGCCGAAGAGCGCATCGTCGGTCTGCACGCCCTGGGCGACGGGGTCGAGGAGATGCTGCAGGGCTTTGCCGTAGCCATCCGCATGGGTGCGCGCAAACGCGACTTCGACGACACCATCGCCATACATCCCACCAGCGCAGAGGAATTTGTCACGATGCGCTGAGCGCCGGCTCAGCGCTCCTGGACAGCAGGCTGTTTGAACAGGGAGTGGTGCAGACGCTGCAGCGCCTCGGGTCCGACGGCCAGTCCACAATCGCAATCGGGACATTGGGCGAGGAGCGGAACCGTCGCCGCCAGCACCTGGCGCACCCGCTCCATGCCCTCGTGCATGACCTGGTCGATGGCCGCCATGGTGATGGGCTCGGCGCTTTTGCCGGCGGCGGGATTCACCACCAAGGCCAGGGGGGCATAGCACAGACCGATTTCGCGCGCCAGAACCGCCTCGGGCATGCCCGTCATGCCGACGATGTCGCCCCCGTCCCGCTCGATGCGGCGGATTTCCGCCGCTGTCTCCAGCCGCGGCCCCTGGGTGATGGCGTAGGTACCGCCGTCGATAACGGGCTGGGCGATGGCTGCACCGGCCTCCAGCAAACGCTGACGGATCTGCGCGCAGTAGGGCTCGGAAAAATCGACGTGGATGACGGAACTGTCGCCACCCTCGTAAAAGGTATTGGGACGCCCGCTGGTGTAATCGATGAGCTGGTCCGGGGCACACAGGGCTCCAGGCACCATGGCCGGGGCGATCCCCCCCACCGCGCCTACCGCGATGACGTGCCGCACCCCGGCGTGATGAAGCGCCCAGATGTTCGCACGGTAATTGACGCGATGAGGTGGAATGGTGTGACCATAGCCGTGCCGCGCGAGGAAGATGATTTCCTGTCCTGCCAAGCGTCCAAAGGTCAGCGGGCCCGAGGCCTCGCCGTAAGGCGTGCGCACGACCCGGCGCCACAGGATTTCGAGATTCTTCAGCTGGGTCAGACCACTACCGCCAATGATACCGACGATGCCCAAGGTTCAATCCTCCGTCAATGCGAAGATGCCCGGAGCATTGCGTCCCAGACCGCGCGCATCCAGCCCGTAGCCGAAAACGAAGCGGTCCGGCACTTCCAGGCCTACATAATCGACGACCACCTCCCGCTCTCGCGGTCGGCTCTTGCGCACCATCACCGCCGAGCGCACATCGGCCGCGCCGGCTTTGCGGCAGAAATCCTGCAGCTCCAGCAGGGTGAGTCCCTCATCGAGGATGTCATCTATCAGCAGGACCGTTGCACCGCGCAGGTCGGCCCGGGGCTGCAGCCCCCAGACGAGGTCTCCGCCGCGGGTCTCGGCACCGTAGCGACTGAGCTGTACGCAGTCGAGATAGAGGGGAAAGTGCAGGTGCGGCAGGATCTGTCCTACCACGACCACCGCACCCGAGAGCACACAGAGCACGACCACCGGTCGATGCAGGGCACCGGCCTCAAGATCTCTAGTGATAGCAACGGCCATCCTTTGGATGGCCGCTTCCACCTCCGCCGCCGGATAGATCTGCTCGGCGGGACCCAGGTGACTCGGATGCATGGACTTCAGTAGGTGAAGGTTACGACATCGTCATCCATGGCTTGCTCAATGACGTAGGCGCCACCGACCACATCCGAGATCTCCGGAATCAAACCATCCTTGTCCACATCCCAGAGCTCAAGGGTAGGCGTGCAGACGAAGAACTTGACACCCGCTTCGTGCGCGTCCTTGATGAAGTCGTAGACGCTCTTGGGGCTGCCGGGCATGACGTGCATCTTCTCGGCCACACCCTTCTTGGCGAGTTCGCCGGCACGGGCGGTCAGCACCACTTCCACCTCGAAGTCCATGGCCGCGGCCACGGTCGCCTGGAAGAAGGGCGCACCCAGCTCCTGGGGGTTGGCGGGATCGGTATTGACCATGACCATCAACAATTTATCTGCCATTTTCTACTCCTTGCCTGAAAAATCCCGCCCATATTAACGGCGGCAACGCCGGGATGCACCATGAATTGATTGATTCGCGCATAAAATGCGCCATGGAACGCGAGCTCAGTCGTCCCGACCGCCATCCAGCTCTGCCATCCGCCGCTGCCGGCTGGAGCGCAGCAGAATTTCACGCTCTTCGGCCAAGGCACGCTTGGCCACCCGGATGGCCTCCTGAAGATCCTGGCGCTTGGCCTCCACCAGGTCGCCGCCAGCATCCATGAGCTGCGAGGTTTTCTCCTGAATCTCCTCCAGCAAGGCCCCGATGCGCTCCTCCGCCGCCTCCTGCAGATCTTCCAGCTGCTCCCGGCCGCGCTCCAAGGCACGCCGCAGTTCTCCGCGCGTCTCAGCGCCACTGGCCGGTGCCAACAACAGTGCACCCACCGCACCCACCACCACTCCCAGGATAAAACCTTCGGCATTTCGCATGGATCTCACTCCTTCGTTGACAAAACCCTACCGGAACGGCGCGGCTTCTCAGCGACGCCGGAAGAAATAACGCAGGCCAACCCGCAAGGCACGATACCATAGGCCGATTTCACGCACCGGCAGCACCAGGGTATCGACCGTCTCCCGCAGCTCCCGATCGACATAACGGAGACTCGCATCCACCCGCTCCACCTGCCGACCGCCGAGCTTGATAAGATGCTGGACCTGGTGCACCGCCGTCTTCAGCTCGAAAAGGGCGGGCGACAGGTCCTGCTCCACGCGCGCCAACACCCGCTCCAGACGCAGAAAGGTTCGCACGACAACCCCCGCCGTGACCGCCAGAATCAGCAGGATCAACAACATGCAAACAGCAATGATGGTCAGCGCAGTACTGGTGCCCATGCTTTTTCCGCCTTTTTCCGTCCTTTTGTCGTTCAGTATAGCGGCGCGAGGCTGCCAGCGTAAAACTTGCCTCGCCACCCTCCCGACGTCACCCCAGTTGGGTCCAGAGCAGGAGGACCGTCACCAGCAGTGCCGCAACGCTGAGCACCAGCACGGCGGCGGCGGCAAAGTCCTTGGCGCGACCGATGAGGGGATCCAGCTCCGGACTCACCCTATCGGCAAGGGTCTCGATGGCGGTATTGAGAAGCTCGGCGGCAAGGATCGCGGCGATGAGCACGGTGGTCAGCGCCCACCACAGCGGGGCTGCACGCAAGAGCAGGAGCAGCAGGACGGCACCGACACTGGCAATCAGCTCCGTGCGCAGGCTGCGCTCTTCGGCGACGGCCCGCAAGAAGCCGCGCACGGCATTGCGCGAGCGCCGCCACAAGGGCTCGTTCTTGTTCACCAACCACCGTCCTCGCGCAGGGATAAGGCTTCCGTTTCCCCCACCACGAAGTGGTCCAAAAGACGGATGTCCAGGAGCTCCAGCGCCTGTTCCAGACGCCGCGTGAGCTGGCGGTCGGCGAGGCTCGGTTCGGCTACACCGGAGGGGTGATTGTGGGCGACGATGAGGGCCGCGGCGTTGAGCTCCAGGGCGCGTTTGGCCACCTCGCGGACATAGACACTGGTGGCGTCGATGGTGCCCTGGAAGAGTTCCTCGAAACGCAGCACTCGGTGGCGATTGTCCAGAAAGAGCACGAGGAAGATCTCGCGGCTGCGATCCCGCAGGATCAGGCGCAGATACTCCGCGACTCGCCGCGGTGAGTCCAGAGCCTCCCCGCGCTGCCAGCTTTCCGCCATGTGGCGACGGCCCATCTCCAGCACCGCCTGCAGCTGGGCGTACTTGGCCATCCCCAGACCCTTCTCGGCGCAGAATTCGACGGCACTCGCCGTGAGCAGGCCGCGCAGACCACCGAAATGCTGCAAAAGGCCTCGCGCCATATCCACGGCGCTCTGCCCGCGCACCCCGACCCGCAGGAAGATCGCCAGCAATTCGGCATCCGACAGACTCCCCGCCCCCTTCTCCAACAAGCGCTCCCGCGGCCGCTCAGCGGCCGGCCAATCGCGGATAGTCATCTGCTCCCTCCTTGCGTACACTGCGGCTCATGACCGTCTCCGCGCCATTGAACTGTAACGCACCACTCCATGGCAAGCGCATTCTGCTGCTCGTTGGCGGCAGCATCGCCGCCTACAAAAGCCCGGAAATCGTCCGCCTCCTCCGGGCGGAGGGAGCGGAACTGCGCTGCGTTCTGAGCGCCGCTGCCAGCCGCTTCGTCACGCCCCTCACCCTCCAGGCGCTGAGCGGCGAGGCGCCGCGCCAAGATCTCTTCGCCGCCGAGGAAGAGGCGGCCATGGACCACATCCGTCTCGCCCGTTGGCCCGACGCCCTGCTCTATGCCCCCATATCCGCCAACGGCCTCGCCAAACTCGCGCTCGGCCTCGCCGACGATCTCGGCAGCACCGTCGCCCTCGCCAGCCGCGCTCCCCGCTATCTGGCCCCCGCCATGAACACGGCGATGTGGGAGCATCCGGCGACGCAAAGACACGTGGCCCAGCTGCGGACCGATGGCGCCTATTTCATCGACCCCGAGCAGGGGGTATTGGCCTGCGGCGAGAACGGCGCCGGTCGTCTGGCCGAGCCCTCCCGCATCGTCGAGCATCTGCGCCTGGGCCTCGGCCCCCAGGATTGGCGCGGGCGCCGAGTCCTCGTGAGTGCCGGCCCTACCTGGGAAGCCATCGATCCGGTCCGCGCTTTGACGAATCGCGCCAGCGGCCGACAAGGCTTTGCATTGGCCCAGGCAGCGGCGGAACGGGGCGCCCGAGTAGTGCTGGTGGCCGGTCCCTGCGCCCTGCCCACACCCCTCGGAGTGCAGCGCCACGACGTGGTTTCGGCCCAAGAGATGCTCGCCACCATCCTGCGCATCCTGGAAGGCGGGCGTTACGATCTGTTCCTCGCCAACGCCGCCGTCGCCGACCACCGGCCGACGACGAGCCATGCACACAAGCGCCGCAAGGGCGAGTTGGGAGAGAGCCTGGCCTGGATCGCCAACCCCGATATCGTCGCGACGGTGCACGAGAGCCCACACCGGCCGCGGCGTATCGTCGCCTTCGCGGCGGAGACGGCCCCGGACATCGCCTCCGCCGCGGCGAAACTGCGAGCCAAAGGCGCGGACGTTGCCATCGTCAACGACGTATCCGAGGGTGCGATGGGTGGCAACGAAAACGCCTGTACCCTCGTCTGCGGCGAGCGCGTCACGTCCTTGCCGCTGCAAGACAAGCTCTGCCTGTCCCGCGCCCTGCTGCGTGCTCTCGACCCTTGCCTACGCTGAAGGACCAACCATGGAAACCTTGGACATCCGCATTCTCGACCCGCGCCTCGGCCGCGACTGGCCTCTGCCCCACTACGCCAGTCCTGAAGCCGCCGGTATGGACCTGCGCGCCTGCATCGAGGCGCCCTTGGAACTCGAACCGGGTGAAGCGACCCTGGTCTCGGCGGGTTTTGCCATGCACATCGGCCACGCCGGTGTCGCCGCCCTCCTGCTACCTCGCTCGGGCCTGGGTCATCGGGGCATCGTCCTCGGCAATCTGGTCGGCCTCATCGATGCCGATTACCAAGGCCCGGTAAAGATCTCTTTGTGGAATCGCAGCCGCGAGCGGCAATGCATCGAGGTGGGGGAGCGCATAGCGCAGATGATTCTCGTCCCCGTCTTGCGGCCGCAGTTGCGGGAGGTAGCCGAATTCGCGCCCAGCACGCGCGGCGAGGGCGGCTTTGGCAGCACCGGGAGCCTGTGAAGCACGATGAACAATCCCCTGGAACGCATTTTCGAATGGGCCCTCTGGAATTCCCGCTTCGTCGTTCTCTTTGCCGTCATCGCCAGCCTTCTGGTAGCTTTTGGTGTCTTCTACATGACTTCGGTCGACGCCTGGACCCTTTTGCAGCACATCGCCCATTATGGCGACAGCGCACTGTCGACAGAGCAGCGCAGCGACCTGCACGCCGAAATCGTCGCCCATGCCGTGAGCATCGTCGACGGTTATCTCCTGGCCACCATCCTGCTGATCTTTTCTCTGGGCCTCTACGAGCTCTTCATCAGCAAGATCGATATCGCTGGCGAGAGCAAGGGCTCCCGGGTGCTCTTCATCAGTAGCCTGGACGAACTCAAGGATCGTTTGGCCAAGGTCATTCTGATGATCCTGGTGGTAAGCTTCTTCGAGCGCTCCCTCGCCATGCACGCGCGCTCTTTCGTTGACCTGCTCTACCTCGCCATCGGCATTGCCTTGGTAGCGCTCGCCCTCTATCTGAGTCACCGCGCCTCAGGCACCACGCACGGCAGCGACGGACACTGACGGAGGCTGCTGCCCCATGGATTTCAGGCGCGGGGGAGGGTAACCCCCGCCTGGCCCTGATACTTGCCTCGCCGATCGGCGTAGGAGACTTCGCAAACCTCATCGGACTCCAGGAAGAGCACCTGGGCCACGCCCTCATTGGCGTAAATCTTTGCGGGCAGCGGCGTGGTGTTGGAGAACTCCAGGGTCACGTAGCCCTCCCACTCGGGTTCGAAGGGCGTCACGTTGACGATGATGCCGCAGCGCGCGTAGGTGGACTTGCCAAGGCAGATGGTCAAGACCTTGCGCGGAATGCGAAAGTATTCCACGGTGCGCGCCAGGGCAAAGGAATTGGGGGGGATGATGCAGGTATCTCCCTCGAAATCCACGAAGGAGTCGGCGCTGAAATCCTTCGGGTCGACAATGACGCTACGGACATTGGTGAACACCTTGAATTCGTTGGCACAACGGATGTCGTAGCCGTAGGAGGACAGGCCGTAGGAGATGATGGGACGCCCATCCACCTCCCGCACCTGTTGCGGCGAGAAGGGCTCGATCATGCCCCGCTCCTCGGCCATGGTCCGGATCCAGCGGTCGGATTTGATGCTCATGGCCCCTCAGCGATTCTGGACGACGATGTTCGGGAACTTGTGGCTGTGATCCACCGCCTGCAGGGCCAGGCGCCCCGCCGTGTGGCGGGCCAGTTCCCGGTAGATCTTGGCCAGGGGCGAGTCCGGTGCCGCCACCACCGTCGGTGCACCATTGTCGGCCTCATCGCGGATGCGCCGATCCAGAGGTATGGCACCGAGCAGCTCGACCCCATACTGCTCGGCCATGAGGGCACCGCCACCGTGCCCAAAGATATCGTCCTCGTTGCCACACTTGGGACAGATGTAAAAGCTCATGTTCTCGATGATACCGAGGATGGGAACTCCCACCTTCTCGAACATCTTCAGTCCTTTGCGTGCATCCAGCAGAGCGATGTCCTGAGGAGTCGTGACGATCACGGCACCCGAGACCGGCACTTTCTGGGCCAAGGTCAGCTGGGTGTCGCCGGTGCCCGGGGGCAGGTCGATGACCAGGTAGTCCAGCTCACCCCAGCGAGTATCCGAGAGCAACTGCTCCAGGGCCTGCATGACCATGGGTCCACGCCAGACCATGGGCGTTTCCTCGTCGATGAGAAAGCCTATGGACATGGCCTTGATGCCGTGGCCCTCCAGCGGCTCCATCTTCTTGCCGTCCTTGCTGGTGGGCTTGCCGGAGATACCAAGCATGCGCGGTTGGCTGGGACCGTAGATGTCGGCATCGAGGATGCCCACGGCCGCCCCTTCCTGGGCCAGGGCCAGGGCCAGATTGACGGAGGTCGTGGATTTGCCGACCCCGCCCTTACCCGAGGCGACGGCGATGATGTTCTTGATGCCGTCCAGGAGCTTCACCCCGCGCTGTACCTGGTGCGACTGGATGCGATGACTCACCTGCACCGTGGCCTTGCTGCCCGTATCCCGCTGGATCTGGGCGGCGATACGCTCACCAAGCTCCGCTGCTACGCCGACACTGGGATAGGGCAGTTCAATCTCGACGCGGTCGCCGGTTACGCCCTTGAGCACCTTGGCGCTGGCCAGATCCCGGTTCAGATAGGGGTCCGTGATGCCTTTCAGGGACTGCTCCACCGCTTCCTTCTGCAATGCACTCAT
>ERZ1669250.532-NODE-532-length-16665-cov-2.847622_pt1 | contig 16665 bp, 16 predicted proteins | sample MGYA00579295_ERZ1669250 | MGnify/ENA primary metagenome ERZ1669250 (study PRJEB41166, sample SAMN08046056) | hot springs metagenome | biome: hot spring; feature: acid hot spring; material: thermophilic sediment; isolation source: thermophilic sediment from acid...
TCTGTTAGTGTTCCTTCAATCTCGATAATATCGGTTCTGTTGATGAGATACAATCTCCTCAAAGTGAATGGAGGGAGACTTATCCTTTCAGCAGTTGTTCTCACCGATATACTAGCCTTTATAATGCTTTCAGCCACAACGGAAAATATGTACAGAGTGATCGAATCGCTCGGTTTTGTGGTATTATTCTTCTTTGCAATAGCAGTATTTGATATTCTGATAAGGAGAAGGGCAATAGGAATAATAAAATGGATTGAAGAAAAGGAGGAAAGCACGAACATGGAGTATCTGCTCTTCTCTATCGTCATAATAGCCGGATTGCTTGTATCAATAATATTTGAGGCTATTGGCATAACATATGTGCTTGGATCTTTCTTTGCAGGTATACTCATACATGAGGCGTCAGTCGGTGAAAAATACCATAGAATGCTGGTTAATACTCTGAAGCGGATAAATGACTCGTTCTTCATCCCGCTGTTCTTTTCCATAGCTGGACTAAGCGTTGTCTTTCCACATCTGGATCTGTTCATCATCTTTCTGCCGGCGCTTATTGTTATAATAGCCTCAGGCACGGCTCTTAACTATCTGATGTCCAAGAGATTCATAAAGAGCATAACACCATTGACAACGATGTCTGTGCTGGGTGGAAGAGGTGCAGTTGGCGTCATTATAGCCGCAATAGCTTATGACACCGGCATAATAACATCGACCGAATATTCACTTGCGATACTAGGAACTGTTCTGATTTCATTGATAATAACGCCATTGATCTCACTTGCTGTATCAGGGAACAAAAATGCGGGAACCAGCAGCCAGTCAGATACTTGAACTGCTGCAAGGCATCCCGTCTTTATCAAGGCCGGAATATATAATGTCTCTTGAGTAAAATTTTTCTTAATACCGATTTTCAGTTAAAAAAGGGCAAATAATGGTGGGTTTATCATTTTTATAATTTATAAAAGAAAAAGTTAATTAATACGACAATGTTCCATATATATGGGAGGATTAGAGGACGTCGATGGTTATCCAACCGAGTCGAGGATCATAATTGCCTTGAAGAAGCATGACGGATTATCTCTTCAGGACCTGTCAAATCAACTCGGATTATCAAAGATGGCCATACTCAAGCATATTCAAGTTTTGGAGAACAGACATATTGTGGAAAGAAGGATCATGAAAGGCGAAATAGGCCGACCATTCTATAGGTTCTATCTTCTAATGAAATCTTCAAGCGCATTTGGTTCAGCAGGAGATAGGATATTGAATGAACTGATAGAATTTCTTGCCGAAACAGGCCACAGGGATCTGGTGATCAGATTCCTAGAAAATAGGTATGATGATATAAAAAGATCTTACATTCGGACACTGGGCAACATGAAAGAAGATTCAAGGGTTGAAGGACTGGCAAAGCTACGTTATGAAGAAAATTACGTGCCTGAACTGAAGAAGACTGGTAATTCCAAATACGAGCTATCTGAATACAATTGCCCCATATTCACCATTGCCCAAAGATTCGGCGAGGCCTGTTCACTGGAATGCAACCTATTTGAATCCGTGCTGGGTATGAAGGTCGTTTCTACACACACGCAGGTAAATGGACACGGCGCCTGCCGATTCATAATAAGTAAAGAGAAATCAGTTTCATAAAAGAATCTGGCTTTTGATAGTTTTTCATTTTTTATGAACGAAGCATTCCACTACTAGTCTCTGGTATTTTATAAAATTTATAAATGATTTAATTTATTAATTTTTCAAAGATATGCTCTTATGCAATCAACGAGAATATCGAAATATTCGACATTACTTTACAATTCATCGAAGATATTAGCCCTATCCTCCACATATCCGGTGGAAATTTACACCATGTTTCTGCTCAGCCTCAGTAATCCCGGCAAGATCCAGTTCGGAACTATCATGATACTTTCATTGATTTTTTCAATGTTCATCGATCCGTTCCTGGGAAAAATAATAGACTCCTTTCCAAGAAGGAGACTTATAGAAATGCTGCAGACAATCTCGATCCTATTCGAGATGTTCTCTCTACTCCTCTGGCACTTTCATATGATGCAGAGGGTGCTAGTACTTTCGGTGCTGCTGATCTATATTAATGTGAGTTCAAGCGTGTATTTTGACATGATGAGGGCATTGCTTCAGACCATATCGCACCAAACTGCATATCTGAGGATGAACGGTATCGCAGAAGCGTCTGGGCAGTTTCCGTCTCTCCTTGGCTCTGCGATAGCTGTACCTGCTCTATTACTCATTAGACCGCAGGGCTCACTCGCGCTGGCCATAATCATCCAAATAATATCATTGCTATTCATATCATTAATTGAAGAGAATTTCAAGCCGGTAAGATCTTTACGGGATAAGAAGATCAAACATAATGGAGTGCTGTCGATGATCAGGAGATATCCCAAGCAAACCTTTCTCATCTATTTTCTAAACTTTCCGTTTATCATGATCATAGTTGGTAATCTGCTGAAGCCTATATTCATAGTGAATGTTATTCATGGAAATGTATCAGATATTTCATTCTCTGAAATGGATTACGCGGCCTTTGCTGCGCTGACTGGACTGGCCATATCTATGTTTCCAAGAGGAAATGAACTTGCCAACAGCTTCATCTTTTTCGCTATTTACATAGCTGCTCTACTTCTTATGCCTTTTTCTTCTAATTTCATCTTCTTCATGATCTTTCAGAGTTTACACGGAATCGGAAATCCAGGAACGAGGATAAACAGAAACTCCTTCGTGATGAAGCATGTTCGTCAGTAGTTTCCTTGCTCTCCACCATCACAACGATGGCTATACTGATCGCGGTTACTCTGGAAATCAATAGTATCAGCATAATAGTTATTTTCCTAGCCCTTGGAACACTGTCTATAGCGGCGATGATCATGGCCTTTCTACTTAAACAAAAAACCGCTATGACAATGTTTTCAACCGACGTGTAAAGCTTTCAATAGAAATTATGAGATATATAAGCATAACCTCATGATCCTGATTTAACTGCATTCTATTGCCAAATTCGAGTTAGAAATCCTACAAAACAAGCGATCTGATTCTAAGCTTCAATTAATGAATAGCTTAATGCCCGGGCCGGGATTTGAACCCGGATCTGAGGCTCCGCAGGCCTCCAGGATATCCAAATTACCCCACTCGGGCATTTCCGTATCCATTTTTGATATTTATGTTTGCGTACACAGTAAAAAATGAAATGTACTGCTGGAATTATATTTATAAATTCTTACAAATAAAATTATCGTATATGGCCAACTATACAAAAATATATAAAAATAATATTTAAATTATGTGCAGTTTCTTTCCGAGATCCGCGAATGCATCCACAGCGATTTTTATGTCCTGCTCAGTGTGAACTGCTGAAGGCATCAGCCTTATTCTCGCGGTTCCCTTCGGTACAGTTGGATAGACTATGGGTGAAGCGAAGACATCCTTTTCATCATATAACCTCTTGCTCAGATCAACGGTCTTCTTTTCATCGCCTATTATCACAGGTGTTATCGGTGTCTTACTGTGGCCAGTATTGTATCCAATATCCGATAAGGACTTCTTCAAGAGATCAGAATTATGCCAGAGTTTCTTGATCAGCGAGTCGTCATTCTCTAAAATCTCTATTGCCTTGAGAACTGCAGCTGCATCAGCAGGGTTCAACGCGCTGCTGAAAAGGAAAGGCCTGGATTTCTGCTTAAGGAGATCAATAAGATCTGAGGAACCTGCGACAAAACCACCCATTGAACCAAGCGCCTTTGAGAATGTTCCCATCTCAATATCTACACGATCTTCAAGATGGAAATAGTTCACAATGCCTCTTCCATGATCGCCTAGAACTCCTTCACCATGAGCGTCGTCAACGTAAACCATCACATCGTTCTTTTCGGCAACCTCTGTTATTTCTGGCAATGGTGCGATGTCTCCATCCATGCTAAAGACTCCGTCGGTTATCACAATAGCTTTCTTGAATGAAGACCTGTTTTCTCTGATCTGCTTCTCAAGGTCTTCCACGGAGAGATGTTTGTAAACTATCCTCTTCGCGGAACTCAATCTTGTTCCATCTATAATACTCGCATGATTCAGTTCTTCTGAGAATATCACATCATCCTTTCCAACAAGAGCAGGTATTGTACCCACGTTGGCAAGGAGCCCACCCTGATATACCAAAGCAGCCTCCATGTGCTTAAACTCTGCAATCTTCTCTTCAAGTTTAGCATGAATTTCGTCGGTACCGGCTATAGATCTAACAGCGCCAGCACCAACACCATATTCTTCTATAGCCTCTATAGCTGCTTTCTTTGTTTCCGGATGATTTGCAAAGCCAAGATAATTGTTGGAGCACATATTCAGAACTTTCTTGCCGCCAATGGTTACCCATGATCCCTGAGCACTTTCAATCGTCCTTATGGGAACGTATCTACCCTCTGCCTTCAACGCAGAAAGTTCTTCTTCTACCCAGCTCAATTTTTGCATATTTATTTAATCGATAAAGCCTATATAATAATTTCATAACATCCCATAACCTGCCACATATTTGCTCGCTTTCTTTCCTCTTTCTGAACAATGCAGTAAATTTTTCAAAAGGTTTAAAGACATAGGTTAAAGCCACTCGCAAATTGCTATATACCTGAAAGCTATCAACTCATAAAACAGATAATGGAAACCTTAGGTTGATTAAGGTAAAATCCTATTCAATGGGTGATCAGATGGATGAAGAGATGTTAATACCGGAAGAGGAGTATCAGAAATCAGGAGTGCATATCGGTACGCAGGTAAAGTCCAGCGATATGAAGCCGTACATATTCAAGATCAGAAACGATGGACTTTACATACTTGATGTTAAAAAGACAAATAGTAAGCTGATAGTTGCCGGAAAGATGCTTGCAAGATTTGAGCCGCAGGATATACTTGTTGTGGCGCAGAGGCAGTATGCGTTCAGGCCTGTGGCAAAATTTGCTGAGGTCACCGGTGCAACGGCGATAACCGGAAGGTTCAACCCAGGCACGCTCACCAACCCGAGCCTTAAGTTTTACAAAGAGGTAAAGGTCATAATCGTCACCGATCCTCTTGCAGACGTTCAGGCAATGAAGGAGGCTATAAAAGTTGGTATTCCAATAATTGCTCTGTGCGATGCAAACAACAAAACCGATTTTGTGGATCTCATAATTCCCACAAACAATAAAGGCAGGAGATCTCTGGCTGTGATATACTGGTTGCTAGCCAGAGAGATATTGAAAAACAGAGGTACCATATCCAGCTATGATCAGTTCAAATATACAATAGACGATTTCGAGGCTCAGATCTAAATTATATCTTTTACCCTTTTAAGGGCCACGTATCTGACCTCATTTTTATATATACTCGCAAATATCATTGTTTTCCTCACGCTTGACGCCACTCGCACACCTCTGCTGATAGAATACCATCTTTCCGTGTCGGATATGACGCTCACTAGATATTCAGCATGCTGGCTCTCATTACCCAGATAGACCCGGAAGTTCGCACCATACTTGAATCCTGTCTTTACTATGCACCCTCTGCTTACCAGATCAGAAAATACTGTATCTACCGGTGTCACATCATGTTTTCCTGAAATAAAGTTGGCCTCCGTTTCTGTCAGTAATCTGTATCCATGAAACGTGGATCCGATCCAGCTGCTGGCCTCTTGGCTGAGAAAATTTCTTCCTCCCATCTTAACGACAGAACCGGAAATTTTTTCAAAATGAACAGTTCCCACCGGTGAAACTTCCTGCGATGAATATATGGTGGGATCTCCTTCCTCATCCACCGTGAAATAAAAATCCACTGGATTTTCCACAAAATCAGAGAATTCAATGAGATCTGATTCCCTCATTACCCTGAGGCTCATAGGCCTCTCAGTGGTTTTTCTGAAATACAAGAGGCCAGAATCCTCCTTGACGCGGTATCCTCTGTTCTTGAGAAGTTCATAGGCGACGTATCTATCAAAGGTTACAGCGTTAAAGATATCGGCAACCGATCCATCATCCTTGAACCTTATCCTGCCTTTGAGATAGAGGTATAGGCATTCGAAAGGATCAAGCACCAGTTTATCTCCGCTTAGGTATCCTATCCTGTACTTTCCTATGATGTAATTTCCACTTTTGCCGTCTTCAATTAGAAAGTCATGAGAACCGCAGATGCCTTCTTCCATCTATCTCCTCAATACATTCCTGCTTATTATTCTATCAACAATATCATCAAGAATACCATCAAAACCTGTGCCATCCTTGCATGAAACCATATAATAATCTGATCCGAACTTTCTGCTCAACTCCTCAAGATCCTCCTTCCAGATCTGAGCTTCGTACTTGAGATCGGTCTTATTTCCAATGATATACACATTGCTCTTGTTCATCCCATGGGCTCTGGTTATGACCCTCTCAGCAAACTGCAAACTTCCGGAATCAGTGAGATCGATTATAACGATCATACCTGTAGCCGTTCCCATGGTCCTTTCAGCATCATCATCTGCCTCCTGAAACAAGATATCGACGCTGTATCTGTTGCCATTTATTTCTCTTGTTACTGTCTTCTTTATCAGAGATCTCTGGAGTCCGGGAGACATCTCCCCATAGACGATATATGATATGAATGAAGACTTTCCGGATCCCTTTGAACCGATCACGAGGAATTTCCAAGCGAGTTTTTGAATAGGCATTGGGCATCAATATGTATCTTTTAATTATACTTTTTCCTCAGAATACTGCCCGTCCGCAATGGATCGAGCGTGATCTTTGACAACAGAGCTCAGACGGAATTAGAAAAATTAGTCTCTGTTAAATAATGGCACTATAATTTTATATATTTACATGATATTTAATAATCATGGAATTTAGATTTTCTGACATATTTCAGTATATAAAGCCCTCGGAGATAAGATCATTATTGAAATACACGTCTGACCCTGAACTTATTTCTTTCGGCGGTGGAATGCCAAATCCAGAATCATTTCCGCTGAAAGAGATGAAGGAGATCCTAAATGATGTTATAGAAAACTACGGAAAGAAGGCCCTACAGTATGGGACAACGGAGGGCCTGGATCCGCTCAGGGATGAATTGGCTAAATATGTTGAGAAGACTGAAGGAATAAGGGCAAAGAGAGAGGAGATCATACTCACCACGGGATCGCAGCAGGCCCTGTATGCCATAGGTAAAATATTCGTGAACCCTGGTGAAACCGTAATCACGGAGGGCCCGACATATGTTGGGGCAATATCAGCGTTCAATTCGAACAAGGCAAACATGATCGCCGTTGATCTTGACGATAATGGCATGAACATCGAATTGCTTGAAGAGAAGATAACGAATCTTATGGCTAACGGAATGAAACCAAAATTCATCTATGTAATACCGACTTTTCAGAACCCGGCCGGTACAACTATGATACTCGAAAGGAGAAAGAGGCTTCTTGAGATCTCCAAGAGGTATCAGATACCCATCGTCGAGGATAATCCGTATGGCCAGCTGAGATACGATGGTGAACCTGTACCATCCATAAAGAGTATGGATGATGATGGCAACGTTATCTATCTCGGTACATTCTCAAAGGTCATGGCGCCTGGCCTCAGACTAGGATATGTCATTGCGGACAGACAGATAATAGAGAAGATAAATCTGGTCAAGCAGGGTCTTGATCTGGCTTCTGATTCCCTTTCTGAATATATAGCCTATGAATATCTGAAAAGAGGAGATATATACAGGCAGATACCTAAAACCGTTAGCCTGTACAGAAAGAAGAGGGATCTCATGCTGAAATCCATAGAGGAGTATTTCCCGGAAGGAGTCAAGTACACAAAACCAAACGGTGGCATGTTCCTCTGGGTTTCCCTCGATGAGAAGATTGACACAACAAAGATGCTCGAGAGAGCCCTAAAGGCAAAGGTAGCCTATGTCAGCGGTTCCGCCTTTTATCCGCATGGGGAGAAGCATAACAGCATGAGGCTTAATTTCACTTATTCGGACGATGATCAGATCGTAGAAGGCATCAAACGCCTCGCATATGTCATAAATGAAGAGATGGAGATAGTCGAATAATATCTAAATCTCATTATTTTGCAATGTAAGCCAAATATATTTTATTGTTAAAGTCATAACGTCAGGATGATAACCGTTGTTGGGGGGACCTTCTCAAAGCTCCACAAGGGACACAAGGCACTGCTGAACACTGCAATAGATACCGGAAATGAAGTTGTGATAGGCCTCACAAGCGATGAATATGTAAAGAAAAATAAGATATATCCCGCGGTTCCGTACAGCATCAGGTACAGGGCCCTCTACAATTATATGATCAAGCGTACCAACAGATTCAGAATAAGACAGATCGACGACAGAAATGGACATGCCCCCTATGAGAAGGATTATGAGATAATAGTTGTATCACCGGAAACATATCCCCGATCATTGAAAATAAACGAGATCCGGATCAGCAACGGCCTGCCTCCACTGAAGATAATCAGGGTGCCATATGTTCTGGCCCAGGATCTATTCCCGATAAGCTCAACAAGGATAATCAATGGTGAAATAGACGCAAATGGCAAAAGAAAGATACCCCTGAAAATAGGGATATCAACCAGAAATGAAGCGAAGATATACGCTGTAGAAAAATTTGTTAGAAGGATTGTGAAGAATTACAGCATAGTGAAGAACGAGGATTATTCGCTCAAAACACAGCAGCCATTCGGGGAAGATACGATGGAACTTGCAACCCAGCGCGCCATGGCCTCCCTTAAGGATAACGATTATTCGGTAGGTATTGAGTCTGGGATAATATATGAAAAATTCTCAAAGAGATACTTTGACGTCCATTACTGCGTCATTATAGATCGCTTTGGAAACGTTACCAGGGGCATGAGCAGCGGATTTGAGATTCCAGATCACATCGTCGACAGGATGAAACGAGATATGACGTTCTCTGAGGCTTATTCCAAATACTTCAATCTGGAAGAAATCGATCAGGCAGAAGGTATAATTGGAAAGCTATCCGGTGATAGATTGAAGAGGATAACGCTCATGGACGAAGCCATAAGGAACGCCTTCATACCTCGGCTTGATCCTGACTTCTACGATTCCACGTACACGCCACCCTGATCCAGTTGATCAACTCATCATCGTTCCGTCGAATACAGTTCTCAATTTTATCGATACATTCTGTCAGCCTATCTGGGCTTGATCAGGATCCATTTTTTTCTGTATTTTCTACCCGTGATCATGCCCACCGTGAGGACAAATGAAGACATGATCAGCATCGCCAGAAGGAGGTAAAATACCTCTCTGAAGCCTGTTGGCTCGGCCAAAGCTATAAAACCGGGTATCAGGCTCATCTTATACACCGTACTGCCTGTGAATATGCCCATGCTGACGGTCTTCCTGCCGCCCAACAGCGAAACAAGGATCATTATGATCTCTGGAAGGGATGATATAAGTCCTATACCATAGACGCTCAATGCAATTGCGCTGATTCCGGTGTATCTGGCTATCTCTATGGTGCTTCTCACCAGAACATCTGAAGATATGAATATCAGTACAAAAGCCAATATTAGCAGTACGGCTGAGTAACTTTGCTTATCTTTATCATTTGGATCCCTGTTTCCTTTGGCCTTGACAGAGACGTAGATTATGAAAGGAACAAACAGTAATGTACTCAGATACCATGGAATATAGTTATATACTATCGATAAACCAATTGAAATCACTGCTAAAGCCATTATTATCGTCATGTCGATCATGAAGGATCTCACTACCTTGAGATAGATCAGCGCAACTATGGCAGTGAAGAAGATCATTGTTATGAAATTGGAACCTTCCACAGCGCCTATTCCTATCTCCGGATGATGAAAGATCAGTGATGATACTGAAAGCGCAATCTCATCCAGAACAGACGCTAGGCCAATGAAGATCGTACCTGCATACATGTCTCCAATGCCCATTTCCCTGAACATCGGCACAGCGTTGTCAAAGAAGGTATCGCCCGAAAGCACAAGTATTAGGAGCGAGATCAGGAAAAATGATACGATCAGAAAAATGGAATGAGTATTATATAAAATTATCAGTATAGATAATACGGTGAGGGAAGAAAACAGTTCAATGGAATGCGGCCTCTTCAATCTGGTTCTCTCCCGCCTCCTCTATCATATCACCACGTATAATCTTTCTCGTGGAAATTGACGTTGGTCTTAGCTTATCAAGCACTATACCGCTGGCACCCCTCGGCCGGAACTGGTAATAGTCAGATGATATCTTAGTAAGCCGACCGTACTCTACAGCGCCCTCTATGATAGGAAACATGCGTTCTGTAGTAGCTATCAGTTCTGAATCCACCCCGTAGAAATCTGCAATGATATGAATTCCTACTCCCACTTCCATCGTCCTCCATACAGGTTTTCACCTCTTAGGTTAAAGGAAGAATTAATATGTTGTATTTAAATATTTTATCCGGTTGGTGCATATGTTTAAAATTTATGAATACTTATTAATTTAGTAAATCCATTGCCTGTTATTCATAATTTAAATAATATTATAGTTAAATTATAATAATGCTGTTCAAAATATTCATGAGAGTTCCAAGATATTGGCTTTAACGGGATTATAACGATTTTCGAGCTGCGGTATTTCAGCCATGGAATAGTGCAGTCGCCTCCTGGAGGTCACAACCATGACGTTTTGACCCCTCACGCATGCTTCAAACGCAGCGGCCTGAGGGGCATATTCAATATCCGGCTCGACACCCACATTCCTAAGGGCAACGTATCCAGCCTCTCCAACGGCAGCACGAAGATCGGAAGGTACCTTGGCCATGATATCCTTCAATTTTTCCTCCACCTCATCATTCAGCTCGTCCGGTATAACGACTATCGACAGCCTGCCTATATTCACGTCTATCATGCCAGACAGATCGGTTATACCAAGAAGTCCTCCAGCCTTCGCACCATTTACAGCCCTTCCCCTGGCTCCATCTCCAGAGAGACATGCATATAGATAACCGCCTTTCATTCTGAGGTAGACTGTTGATCCTGAATTTATATCTTCAGCGGCTATTGCCTCCCAGATCATAACGCTGTCCAGATCCTTTATATTGGATGTTATGAACTCCCTCATATCAGAAAGCTGCCTGTACAGGAAATCGAAGCCTTTCTTTGTTATCCTGTTTTCGTTATCTATGAAACCCTCCTTTTGCAGATTTTTGATATGATATATGACGCCCTGGAGTGTTATATCCATGTCCTTGGCTATCTCTGATGGCTTGCGTCTTCTATGATATATATTCAAAAGCACTATTATCTGATTGATCTGATCCGGTTTGGGTAGCATTCAATGCAATATATAAAGCAAACTAAAAAATTTTGTCATGATCCTCTATACATTGGTTTCCCTTTGATTACTACGTCATACCCTTATAGGATATATTATGGTAAGTATCAGAGAAAGCAGATAGATAAAGCCTATGAATGAATTGGCATTGAAAAATGATTTCCTTACAGTTTCTGGCCTCGACGGATCCAGTATGATGTGCTGGTATATGACAAGAAAGCTTATCAGGATCATCGCGGCCAGATACCAGTATGTTCGTATATAGAACAGAACCGCCCAGAACGAGATCAGCGTAACTATGTGAAATGCTACCGATATTTGCAGGCCTCGCTTCAATCCATATTTTACCATCAGCGTCTTTAGGCCATTGATCCTGTCATATTCCATATCGGGTATGACGTATATCACGTCAAAACCGGCTATCCAGAATGATGATCCTATGAATATGAGATATATTGTAGGGTCTCTTGGGAAGATTGGAAGTACTGCCAGATAGCCAGCCAGAATGCCGACGCCTATCGTGGATCCCATGTATATGTGCCTCCACGCTGTGTATCTTTTAAGCAATGGATCCGTTAGAAAGAGAAAGATGACGACGGGTGAGAGTATAAGCACAAGCCTGTTGAGCAGAAATGTTGTTAGTTCGAATATGGCTACAAATAATACGGTGAGTGCTATTGCCTCGGATTTTGACATCCTTCCTGAGACAAGCGCCCAGTCCTTCTTCCGTGGATTTATCAGATCATAGCGAAGGCCCTCTATCCTATTTATGGACATTGCGGATGCCCTAGCAGATACGGCCGCTATGAGTATAAGCAGTATCTTCAATGGGTATACGTATCTCCCGGCAGCAAGGACATAACCTGTGAATATGAATGGAAGATCGAACACAGTATGCTCCAGTTTTATGAATTCAACAATATCCTTGAAGTTCATCGATGCGCCTGCCGCATTTTGAAGATCACTGCGAGAGACCGTTCTTCCTCATAATATCGCGTACTTTGTTTTCTATCTCCTTCGGCATCTCGAGCACATCTGGCCAGCGGCGCTGGTATCCTTCATCCGCTCTCTTCTTCGTTGCATCTATGCCCATCTTGGAACCGTAATTGAATATCGGTGACGCATGATCCAGACTGTCCGTGACTGTTCCGGGTATGATGATCACGTCCCGATCCGGATCGATTCTGGTAGTCATTGCCCAGATCACCTCCTTCCTGTTATGCACATTTATGTCGTCATCAACCACCACTATTATCTTTGAAAACATCATCTGGCCCATGCCCCATAGACCAAACATAACCTTCTTTGCGTGGCCTGGATACCGCTTCTTTATGGAAACTATAACCATGTTGTGGAATACGGCCTCCTCCATGGTATTAATATCTACAACCTCTGGCATAACCATCTGTATTAGCGGCAGAAACATCCTCTCTATGGTCTTACCCATTATCACATCTTCATGCCATAACTTTCCGACTATGGTGGTTGGATAGATTCTGTCCCTACGCTCTATGATCTTCTTTATATGGAACACTGGAAACTGTTCTTCAAGGGAATAATAACCGGTATGATCCCCGAATGGCCCCTCTATTCTGGTTTCTGCCGGATCTATATAACCTTCGAGCACTATTTCAAAGTTTCTTGGATATTCAACATTGACCGTCTTCCCCTTGACAAGATCGAAGCGCTTTTTTGACACAAGACCCCGGAACATGAATTCATCAATGCCGTTCGGAAGGGGGGCTACAGCTGAGAACACCGTCAGGGGATCCGATCCTATGACCACCGCAACATCCATTATCTCGTGCTTCTCAGCCTCCTTCTGGAAATTCTCTGAGCCTCCCTTATGTATGTGCCAGTGCATACCAGTGGTCTCAGCATCGTACACCTGCATCCTGTACATTCCCATGTTCCTCACTCCCGTCTCCGGATCCTTGGTTATAACCAGAGGCAGCGTTATGAATCTTCCGGCATCTTGAGGCCATGTCCTGCATATTGGATAGCGAAACAGATCCACCCTGTCTAGCTCATCATAATTGGACGGAAGGCTGTTTGTTATCTTTGGCCTCAGACCACCTAGCTCCCTCATCATCTCTATACCCTTCCCTATGAAGCTTTCGCTGTCACCTGGCGGCTGAGCGATCTCCACTATCCTGCGGCCGATCTGATATGGGTCGTCGCCCAGAATAGTTTTCATCTTATCGTAGGTCGAAAAAAGATTTCCAACTGCAGGAACTTCGCTTCCCTTAACTTTGTTGAACTGTAATGTGCGACCACGCCCTGTCCTTTCCTCTTCACTCAGCATGTATGTGAGCTCAAGATCCGGATCAACCTGATCATTCACCATTATGAGATCGTTCTTCTTTGCGAGAAAATCCAAGTATTCATGCAGATCATCGAACAGCATAGTAGCTCATGCCAACCTGTATTAAGAAATTTAGCAATTCAAAACGTAGCAAATTTGTCTTAATGACTCACCACAGGCTGTTCCCGAAATCCAGACAGATCAGACTCATATAGTTTAGTCCGTCAAAGGTACAAGCGATTGGGATGTGCGCCTAAGAAGACAGAAGATTTTCTGCAACCCCTGGGTTGGACAGAAAATGGATATGTGCGTATGTTGCTGTTACTTTTCCTTCTGAATATCCGTCTTCAGAGCTACTGTATCTACTGCGAAACGCAAATGGATGATCATACGAAACATCAAACCTTATCCTTGACTTATGAAATTCATGGCCTCGTGCACTTTCTCCGGCCCTCAGTATACCGGTATCTCGTTTGGCCAGTATCTCTCTGTACCCTATCACGAGCTTATCGCTCATATAGACGTATGCAGGTATTATGCCAGCACCTCTGTATACATGACCAGAGGTGTCCTGAAGCGATCTGCAAAGGTACATGTATCCGCCACACTCAGCATATATCCGCGTACCGCTGGATACTGCAGATTGAATTGCATCAGCGGTATCCTTAGCTCTTTCAAGATCGCCAGCAAATACCTCCGGATAGCCACCACCCAGATATATCAGGTCACTGTCAGCTTCTGGAACTTCGTTTGCGATCGGTGAAAAATAATGCAAGGAAGCTCCCATCTTCCTAAATATCCTGAAGTTCTCTTCATAATAGAAATCAAAGGCGCTATCCATGGCCACTGAAATCTTCGCTGGTCCGTAGCTGTTTACTTCCGGCCTGTATGAGGAACTTATTTCTCCAGCAGACATCGCTATCTCCATGAGTCTTTCTGTATCGATATTAGAACTGTTTTCTATGGCCTCAAGAACTTCATTAATTTTTTCGATCTCACTGGCCTGAACCAGGCCTAGGTGCCGGCTCTCCAGAATCGCCTTCTCATCACGTATGAGATACCCAATGACCGGCACGCCTGTCTTTTCCTCTATGGCCTTTCTTATCAGGTTGAAGTGGGATTCACCAGATACCTTTGCTATGATGACACCACGCAGCAGATCACCTGCGTAGTCCTTCACTCCTGCCACCATTGCTGCTCCAGTTCCGGCGATGCCGTAGCCGTCTATTACCAGCAGTATCGGCGTTCTTGTCCTGGTGGCCAGATCATAGGTGCTGCCAGAAAAATCAGATCCAAAACCATCGAAGATACCCATAACCCCTTCGATGATAGAAACGTCAAATCCTTTCGAAGCTTCGTTAAGAAGATATACTATCTGATCATCATTCATCATCCAGAGATCAAGGTTCTCGCTGGGGACACCGGCCGCGATCCTGTGGAACTGAGGATCTATATAGTCCGGGCCTATTTTGAAAGGCTTAACCTTTAATCCCCTGGATCTAAGCTTCAGTATCACGGATAGGGTTGTCGTAGTCTTTCCTGATCCGCTACTGAGTCCGGCTATGATCAATCTAGGCCTATTCATCCGAAGTATCCCAGATCTTCCTTATTCTGTTTATTCTGAAACTCCTCCTGCATCTTGCCTGTGATCTGCTCAATCTGCCTGCTCCTGTTCTCTATATCGCTCATATCAAGCTTTATGCCCAGCTGCTTCTGAAGTACGTTAAGTACCTCCATCGCACTCTTTGGGTCTGCAAAATAGCCGGAAGTCTCGCCCATCAGACAGGCACCCTCAAATTTGAACATCTCCATGCCCAGACCGAGTATAAGACCGGCAGAACCAACTATGCCTCCTCCAGGCTCGCCCTTTGGGAAAACTACACCGTTCTTTTCTAGTTCCTTGACAAGTTCTTTATCTGTAACCGCACCAAGCACTCTGGGCTTGTCTATCATCTTTCCTATACTGTATCCTCCCAGAGTATATATCATGGATACGCCTATCTCCTTAGCAATTTGGAGAACCTGATAGGAAAGCTCGTACTGGGCCTCCTGAGTCGTACCCTGAAAATCGCCAGCGAGCACAACAAGATCATGCTTGCCCCTCATTTTCTTATAATAGATCGAGTTCCTGACGAGATGGATGACACTATCATCATTGATGAAAACTTGAGGCGGCAGATACTGGGAAAATATATCATACATCTTGGTCATGTTGAGCTTCTCCACCATATAGTCAGCTGCTATTTTTCCCACATTTCCAATGCCTGGAAGTCCACCAACCAGCACTGGCGATTTGAGCTTAACATCCTTATATTTAATCACAACTATTTTCTCCATCCATCTCACCTTTCAATTCTTCAATTCTGTACTTCTTGAACCTGTCAACAGGAGAATAACGCGGCGGAACTGCCATGTATGTTTCCGATCCGCATTTAGGGCATCTTTCCTCAAGCGTGTAAGTATGGCATTTTGGGCATTTCCTGATCAGAGACTTCATTGTTTATTGAACTCCACGTCCACTTGTAGTTTCTTAGCCTTATCGTTAACTATCTGCACCACTTTTTTCAGCGTTTCCTCGGCCTTCTTGTAATCCTTGTCCTTCACCACTACACGATACCTCGGCGCTCCTACGTATTCAAGCTCGACCTTACCCGTATCTTCAGGTATGGTCAGAACCTCCTTTATCCTTTCAACGCCATCCGATGCAAGAGAATAAACTTCGAAATATCCAGAAACAGAGACTTCTGGTATCGTTATATTTTCCTTTGCTATCTCTATAAAAACGCTTTTCCAATCTCCATCAATATCCGGAAGCCATTCGCCATTGGATTGAGCAGCATTTTCAAACGCAGCAAATAAGGTCCCGAACAGCTCAACCAGTCTTTTACCGAACTGTTCCTTACATTCGTCTGTGCTCTTATTTAACTTATTGCACACGATCTCAAACAACTTATCGGCCTTTTGTTCGTTTTTCCATTCAGCTATCTTCTCTCTGCTCTGGTGCTGATTCACCCTTT
>ERZ1669250.534-NODE-534-length-16635-cov-3.999216_pt1 | contig 16635 bp, 14 predicted proteins | sample MGYA00579295_ERZ1669250 | MGnify/ENA primary metagenome ERZ1669250 (study PRJEB41166, sample SAMN08046056) | hot springs metagenome | biome: hot spring; feature: acid hot spring; material: thermophilic sediment; isolation source: thermophilic sediment from acid...
GGAGGTAACGCCCAAAACCCCGGCACAAATCCCAACTGCAAAGAGTTGGGAGAGGAGTTATAAGAAAGTGATTGAATTCACGCGGCGCGTGTCAACGTCTACGGCGATATGCCCGCACTACGGCATATGTGGCGGCTGTAGCATACAGCACCTGCCATATGAGAAGCAGTTAGAGATGAAGAGGGAGAGGATAGTGGAGCTCATTGGGAGGGAACCTGATGAGGTCGTGCCATCGCCGGTCATATGGAACTACAGGAACCGGATGGACTACGCGATAAGCCGGGACCTCGCCATAGGCCTCAGGGAGAGGGGTAAGTGGTGGTCGTATGTGGACTTGAAGGTGTGTCCACTTCAATCCCCTGAGGCCGATGCGCTCAGGGAGGATCTGAGAAGATTCTCCTCTGAGAGGGGAATCGAGGGCTACGATGTGAGGAGACATACCGGTGTACTTAGGTATCTGGTGGTCAGGGAGGGCAAGTTCACGGGCGAACGCATGGCCGCGATAATAACTACTGAGCCCATTGCGGACACATTGCGGGATTTCTCGCCATCTGTCGGGGTGGACTCCCTGCTGAACGGCGTCAACGGAGGGCCATCCGATACATCGAGGGCCGAGAGGATAATCACCGTGAGAGGGAAGGAGACGATATCGGAGAAGCTGGCAGGTTACAAATTCTCGATGGCACTGAACTCCTTCTTTCAGACGAATCCCTACACGGCTGAACTTATGGTGAAGTTCGTCAAGGAGGAGGTCTATGGGTCAAGGACCGTCTACGACCTGTACTCGGGCGTCGGCACGTTCACCTTGCCGGCCGCGGATGTGGCCGAGTACGCGGTGGGCGTGGAATCCGATCCATTGACCGTGGAGCTGGCTAGGCGCAATGCAGCGGACAATGGATCGTCGGCGGATTTCATGACAGCGAAGGTCGAGGCTCTGGGCACAATCGATGCGGACACCGTGATACTGGACCCACCCAGGGCAGGCCTGCACCCGAAGGTAGTAGGACAGCTGCTCTCCTCATCACCTGCCAAGATAATCTACCTGTCCTGCAATCCTGCGAGGCAGGCTGAGGACTTGGCGAAGCTCAGGGAATACACCTTGGAGAGGCTCGTAATGGTAGATCAATTCCCCCATACGCACCACGTGGAGACCATAGCTGTTCTATCGAGAGGGGCTCAGATCTGATGTCTCTCCTCAACGCCTCAGGCTAGGAAATACCAGCTGACCTCATAGCCCCAGAAGCATGAGCCCGCGATTCTATTTAAGCGTCCCGCGGACTCCCGGCAGAAGACAGGACCTCTGCCCGAAATTTATTTCACGCGGTGCCATCCGCCGGACGGGCATGGACGGATGTGTGTTCTGCAGGGTCATGAGTGGGGAACTGAAGGGTTACATAGTGTACCGCGACCAGTTGGTGATGGCGTTCCTCGATGCGTATCCACTCGCGGAGGGGCACACCCTAGTGGTCCCCCGCAGACACGTGCAGAGGTTCGAGGACTTGACGGAGGAGGAGGCATGCGCCCTCTCGAGGGCGCTACTGAAGGTCAGCAGAGCCATCTCGAAGGCCTTCGAGGTCGACGCCTTGACGATAGGTGTGAATGACGGACCTGAGGCAGGGCAAGTGGTGCCGCACGTCCACGTGCACGTGATACCCAGGAGGCAGGGGGATGGCGCGGGGAATCTGCATGCAATATTCAGGAATGCGCGCAGGATATCATCAGTAGACATGGATGATGTGGCGCGCAGGATATCATCAAACATTGAACCATGAGCGGGCGGCGTTATCCTTTTTAGCGTGTGCTCACCACAATAACATGTGCCCGAGGTCAGGTTCTGGCTGCTGGACGTGATGGACGCTGGAGAAGCGGTGAACCTATGGGGCCTGGGCGAGGACGGAAGGCGCCTCATGATTGAGGCGCCCTTCAGGTCGTACTTCTACCTAGTGCCCTCGAGCGACGACGTGAAGGTGAAGGGGGCACATGAGGTCGATATGTTCAGGATGGGGAAACGCGTGAGGTGCCTCAGGGTGGAGGCTCAGGACGACCCCAGCAAGGAGGCTGAGGAGATGATGAGCAGGGGGCTGGGTGATGCGTATGGATATGACATCAGGCGGTCAGATCTGTTCCTGATATCGACCGGGCTACGGCCAAGTGCATGGACGGCTGCGGAGGCAGAGCCGGTGAGCAGCGGCGCATATGACGTTTACAGATCGACCGGTTCTCCGAGATTCCTTGAGGATCGCAAGGATGTTCCCAGAATGAGAATATTGTCGTTCGATCCGATCTACATGTCGCGCAATGCGTCCCCGAGGCCGGAGAGGGATCCCGTGGCGGCTATCAGCATCTATGATGGCAGTTCCGCCAAGACGATCGCCGGTGACGAGCAATACGTCCTCAGGTCCTTCGTGGAGGAGGTGATGAGCGTGGATCCCGACGTTATCCTCGGATTCCAGAGCAACCGCGTGCACTGGAACTATCTGTCCAAGAGGGCCGAGAACTCCGGGCTCAGGTTCTCCCTTGGCAGGGACGGCTCCGAGCCACACGGAAGCGTGTACGGACATGTCTCGATCAGGGGAAGGGCCAATGTGGATCTTTCGGAGTTCGTCGAGGAGGTGCCGGAGGTGAAGTTGGAGAGGCTAGAGGAGCTCTCGAAGTACCTTGGTATAGAGGCACCCCGGGAGGCGCCGGAGTACTTCGAGATCGGCGAGCTGTGGGAGAAGGACCGGAGGAAGCTGATCGAGTACTTCGAGTGGAGGGTGAGGGCGATGTTCGACGTGTTCTTGGCTATCTCGGACTACGTGTTCAATCTCTCGAGCATAACCGGCCTGCCACCCGACCATGTGTTGACGGCGGCCACGGGCTTCAAGGTTGAGAACTACCTGATGAGGTTCGCTGAGCTGGAGGCGCGGGAGCTGATACCGCCGAGGAAGGAGACCAGACATGTGACGTATCAGGGAGGGATTGTGCTCCAGCCCAGGCCGGGGCTGCACCGTGGAATAGCCGTGCTGGACTTCAAAAGCATGTACCCGAGTATAATTATAAAGTATAATATAAGCTTGGAGACCGTCGACGAAGGGGGAGGCCTGAGGGGCGGTCCTCCGGGCTTCCTACCGCGTGCGCTGAGGCGCCTGCTGGACGAGAGGTCGAGGGCCAGGGAGGAGGAGGCCCGCTACCCGGAGGGATCGAGCGAGCGCAAGGTATTGGATGCGAAGCAGCGGGCGCTCAAGAGGATAGCCAACGCGACCTACGGCTACACGGGATGGTCCGGTGCTAGATGGTACGCCCCACACGTGGCCGCGGCAATAACAGCGAAGGGTCGTGAGGTGATATCATCGGTCATATCCAAGGCCGGCGAGATGGGACTGGAGGTAATATATGGGGACACGGACAGCGTTTTCGTGTCCCACGATGAGAGAAAGGTGAGGGAGCTCCTCAGGTGGGTAGAGGAGAGCCTGGGGCTGGAGGTGAAGCTGGAGAAGATCTATCGGGGGGTGCTTTTCACGGAGGCCAAGAAGAGATACGCGGGAATAACGGAGGACGGTGAGCTGGACGTCGTGGGGCTGGAGGCCGTCAGGGGCGACTGGAGCGAGGTGGCCAAGCGCGCACAGATGGACGTCCTCGAGGTCCTGCTCAGGGAGGAGAGCCCGGAGAGGGCTGAGGAGACCGCTAGGGAGTGGATAAGGCGCGTCCGGGCAGGAAATGTACCACTCAAGGACCTGATAATATGGAAGCAATTGACGAAACCAGTAGATGAGTATGAGGCAACGGCGCCCCACGCAGTGGTGGCCCGGGAGATGAGGGAGAAGGGATGGGACGTGAGGATAGGCGATAAGGTTGGATTTATAGTCGTGAAGGGAGCCGGAAAGCTGCACGAAAGGGTCAAGCCTTACTTTGAGGTGACTGCCGACCAGGTGGACTGGGATTACTACGCGGAGAAGCAGGTGGCCGCAGCGTGCGGAAGGGTGCTGGAGGCGGTCGGCGTCGACGAGTCCAAGCTGCTCTCGGCGTCAAAGGGCATGAGCCTGGAGGAGTTCTTCGGAAAATGACGGAGAGGGAGGAGTACGAGAAGGCGCTGAGGAAAGCCGTGGAGACTGCTAGGCGCGCCCATCGCGCGGTGGTAGTGCACCACGACGACGCGGATGGCCTTGCGGCGGGGGCAATCTCGCTGCGGACCATGGACGTAATTGGCCTGAAGGCGAGGGCAATTTGCATAGAGAAAATGCACCCGGCGATAGTGAAAATGATACACGCGATGGACGCGGATCTCTTCGTGTACGCGGACATAGGGTCCAGCAGGGCCGACCTGATCTCGGAGGCACTGCGCGAGGGCCAGATGGTCATCGTGCTGGATCATCATGATCCGGCGAGCGTATCGCGCGAGGAGATCCTGCACCTAAATCCTGAGCTCTACGGTTACGAGGGCGAGCGCGATGTGAGCGGTTCGACCGCGGCGTACATGCTCCTGAGGGCGGTGGAGCCGGAGGTGGCGAAGGAGCTGGCCTGGGCAGCGGTCGTGGGCAGCGCCGAGATACCAGGTCCAATGAGGGGGCTGGACGCCGAGGCGCTGGAGGATGCGGAGAGGGCGGGGGACGTCGAGAGGAGGCAGGGAAGGACGGGGGAAAGGTACTTCGTGAAGGCCGTGCAGGAGTACTGGGACAGGGCTTCCACGATCTACACGGTACTGGGAAGCGTAGGCTATTACAGCGGAGGACCTGAGAGGGCCGTGGCGGGAATCCTGCGGAGGGAAATCCCGAGGGAGGAGGCGGACAAGCTGGAGGAGCTGCGCTCGAGGAAATTCGATGAGCTGTTCTCCAAGGTGTACAGGGAGGGCCTGAGGAAGATGAGGGCCATACAGTGGATGGACGACGGCGGCGTCCTGAGCGGCCTGGGCACGAAGGTGATAGGAACTTTCCTCAGCGTCCTGAGCCATAGAAGGATCGTCGACCAGGAGAAGTATCTGGTGGGGATGATGGAATTCAGCCCGGAGATACCCGGGCTCGGCAGAGTAGATGGCAGATGGATAAAGGCGTCGGTCAGGACCCCGGATGCGCTGCGCAGGTCCGTCGAGGCTGGACGCATGCCGCCCGCGTCCAGATTGCTCGAATACGCCATGGATAGAATAGGCGGCGTCGCGGAGGGGCACGCATATGCGGCGAGCGGGCTCCTGCCGTGGGACGCGCGCGATGAATTCCTGGCGCTGATGGACTCCGGTGCGATGAATGAAAAAGAGTTATCAGCTCCATGAGCGCAAACATGCACGTGTCGAAGGGCGCGGTGTTCGATGAGAGCGCTAGCCTGGGAGGAGGAGCTCGGAGGCTGGTGGAGGGATCCACGAGCGGTGAGCTCGAGGCAGTAGTAGTTCCGAGGGCAATAGTGGACGATCTCCAGATGAAGGCGTCGAAGAATCTGGAGACAGGGATAGTGGGACTTCGTGCTCTGTCGCGCCTCAGGTCGGCATGTGAATCCCTGGGAATAGAGTTCCGCGTACACGAGGGCTACACGGGCGATCCGGGAAGGGCGTCCCTCGATGCGGCGAGGGAACTCGGCATGACGCTCTACACTGCAGATCGGTCCCTGCACTTGGCGGCGGAGGCCCTTGGGATAGCCTCGTCGCACTTGGAGGGTGACGTCAAGGACAGAAGGCTGACGATCGAACAGTACTTCGACCCGGAGACGCTGAGCGTACACCTGAAGGAGGGAACAGCACCTCTGGCAAAGAAGGGAAAGCCCGGCGATTTCCGGCTCGAGGTCGTGGGCGAGCGGGAGTTGACCAGGGAGGAGCTGGAGGAGCTGGTGAGCGAGATCCTGCAGTTCGCCAGGACATCGCCAGACTCGTTCGTAGAGTTGGAGATGCGGGGAGCGTTGGTCGTGCAGATGGGTCAGTACAGGGTGGCGATCGCAAGGCCACCGTTCTCCGATGGGCTGGAGATGACCGCGGTCAGGCCCCTCGTGAAGCTGAGCATATCTGACTACAGCGTATCCGAGAAGCTGCTCACCAGGTTGAGGGACAGGGCGGAGGGAATACTGATAGCAGGGCCCCCGGGTTCCGGCAAATCCACCCTGGCAGCCAGCCTGGCGGAGTTCTACAGGGAGGGCGGAAAGGTCGTGAAGACCATAGAGTCCCCGAGGGATCTGCAGGTGGGGCCCGAGATAACGCAGTACGGGCCGCTCGAGGGCGACTTCGAGAGGACGGCGGAAATACTCCTCCTAGTGAGGCCGGATTACACGATATTCGACGAGATGCGGAGGACGAAGGACTTCGAGGTGTACGCGGATCTCAGGCTGGCCGGAGTTGGAATGGTCGGTGTGGTGCACGCCAGCAGCCCCATAGATGCGATACAGCGCCTCATAGGCCGCGTCGAGCTCGGCATGATACCGCACATAGTGGACACGGTGATGTTCGTCAGGGCCGGAGATATAGAACGCGTGCTGGATATATCGCTCACGGTGAAGGTGCCGTCTGGGATGACGGAGGAGGACCTGGCGAGGCCCGTGGTGGAGGTCAGGGACTTCGAGACGTCGGACCTCCTCTACGAGATATACACGTTCGGGGAAGAGAACGTGGTGGTGCCCGTGAGGGGGCTGAGGAGGAGCACGGGTTTCGGCGGCAGGCCGCACGGAGAGAACTCCCGGGGCGCGGAGAAGCTGCTCGAGATCGTCAGGAGCATAGATCCTGACGCCGAGGTGGAGGTATCGGGATCCAGGGCCACCGTGAGCATATCCAAGGAGAACGTGCCCAAGCTGCTGGGCAGGGGCGGCGAGAGGTTGGCCGATATCGAGAAGGAGAGCGGCCTCAGGATAAGCGTGCGGCCCAAAAGGAGAAAACACTAGCCGCGTGCGGGATATGTCGTGAATGCCTCGAATGAGCGCCACGAAGCGGCGCGGAATTGAACTGCGCGGATCATCGCACAGAATACGCGCATGGTGATCTCACTACGTACTACCAGGTCCATACATGTAGTAGTTCAATCTCTCAGGCCCCGCCAAGGTCCTCAGGAACTCCTCGGCGGCCTCGAGCACCTTTCTGGAGTTCTCGAACTCGACGTCCTTCATGGCCTCGTCATAACTGGCCCACTTGTATCCTTGGTGCTCCCAGGATATCACGACCTCGCCCTCGACGGCCTCCGCTAGGAAGAACGTGACCTCCTTCCTAACCAGCTGACCCTCCCTTCTGTAATAGTAGGTGATGCGCCGCTCAAATCCCTCGATGAAGCGCACGTCGAGGCCGGTCTCCTCCTTCACCTCCCTCCTGGCGGCGTCCAGCGGCGACTCACCGGGCTCTATGTTGCCCTTGGGGAACTCCCAGTAACCGGATGGATATTTCAGCAGGAGGTACTTACGCATCCCCTCGAACATCCGGAATACGATTGCACCTGCGCTTCTTTCCTCCACGCATTTTAATTATGCTGCGATCTTTCAGATAAATATTTAGCCACTGGATCCAAGCCACTTCTTCAGGCCATCGAACGCTATTATCTTTGAGATGGACTGACTGCCGAGAGGTCCGGGTCTCTTCATGTAGAACGCGTTGACTTGGTAAACTGTGCCGCGAATGCCCCTGTCCAGCGAGATCTTCGCGAGCCTCGCGAGGTCCACTAGTATTCCGGCGAGGGCGGGGCTGTCGTTTATCCTTGCCAGCACGTAGACGTCGTCTAAGGCGTTGTTGAAGCTGAGGTAGCTCAGGTGCATTGCCACGAATTTCCGATCGCCCAGTGGCTCCAGATATCCCGTGGGCCGTATGTAGTGCGGTGCATCGTAACCCAGGATGTCGTCGACTATGCTGCTCTTCGTCAGCTCCTTCATCGAGTTCCTACCGGGATCCGTCAGCGCCAGGAAATCGGTGTTCCCGCCTATGTTGAACTGGACCACGAACTCAACCTTCCTGTTGCGCTCCGCCATGTGCTCCAATATGTCGGCCGTGAGCGGCGTGGCACCTGTCGCGCCGTCGTCGCCGAGCACCACAGCTCCCTTCTCCCTGTACAGGCCTATGACGCCTTCGTCGTTCGCCAGCGGCGTCGGTATTGAGTTGACGAAGCTGGCCCCGCCGCGCGCTGATGCGTATTCCGCGAGCGCATATGCATAGACGTGGGACGCGGTTAGGTTCGGGGCATGGGATCTCACTGCCTCCTTTAGCTTGTCGGCGGAGCCGAACGCCGAGCCGCTCTCCGTGGTTATCACGTTGATGACGACGTCGACGCCGAGCGATCTCCAGTCGTCCACGAGTGCGCCTATGGCGACGTCGAGGCTGCGGGACTCCTCGAGGCCTGTGGCGCTGTATGGCATCCCCCTCGCGCTGCCCATGTGTATCCCCCTCCGTACCTCGATGTCCTTGAGTCCCCGGGGGACCGGGAATTCCCTGCCCATCAGGTCCATTGCGACATCATATGCGCTCCTGCCGACCTTCGAGTTGTCGACGTCGTAGGATACAGCGATCTCCAGATCCTCGGGCCGATATGGAAGCGGAAAATTGGCCAGCGGGACTCCGTAGGGCTTCATGTCTCCATCCTTGAGCCTCTCAAGTCCTGCCTCAAAATGCGAGGCCACGAGGCCTTGACCGAGTATGGCTAGGCGGATCTTCAAACGCAAATCCCCCCACTGGACCTAGAAATAAACGGATCGCATGGCATGCGCGCTGATCGATAGGACGGCTCTATGGCGCCCAGTCGGTGGCCGAAATCATGCATGCTGGAGTTACGGTTCCGCGAACCTTCCGCGCCGCCTGGAGATCCTCAGGGCGGCCTCTACGTCCCTGCGAAGCCTCATGCCCCCACCGGTGGTATTCCGCTCGTCAACTAGCTCCAGCACGTACTCGCCGCCCAAGATGTCGCGCGACTCACGAATGATTGCCCGCGCCATCTCCGGGTTACCGAAGCCGAGCCTTATGATTCTGACCTTGGCGCTCAGCGCCAGCAACCTCCTCAGGAGGGAGGCCACGTCCCCCGGATCACGGTATACCCCTTCATGGACCAGCACTCCCCTATAGTGCACGACCACTCCTATTCTGTGGCCCGGATCCACGCCGATCAGTAGCTCGTCCCTTCCCCTGCTGGTAGATGAGAGTATCATCGCGGAATCTATCACACGATCTCCGGTCAGCTCCTCGTAGTACAGCACGTTCCCGTTTCCGCGCGGCGGCATTTCCCTTCTGGTCGTGAGCACTAGCGAGGCTTGGAACTGCTCCCAAGGCAGATGTGCCGAGAATGGGACGCCCAATTCCTTGAGGAGTGATACGAATACGTAGAACGCGCGTCCATCGGCCGTGGCCACCACGACCCTTCTCAGGGGGGCACCATCGCCGCGAACTTGTCAAAGGGGTCGTATAAATGGGAATGCCAGTTTCAAGCCCGGGCATCGACCGCTAGGAGGAAGGTGGAAGGAACGCCCATCTCAGGGCCATCACGTCCTCAGCTCTTCTCCTTCTGCCTTATTACCTCGAACTCGAATGCACCGGTCATGCTGGAGATCTGTCCCAGCGCCTCCACGAGCATGTTCCCCAGATAAATGTCATCGGCCCAGCTGGCCTTGGGCTTGAGTATCACTAGGAACTTCACCGATCTCTCCTGGTCGGCCACAGCAATCCGGGGCGCGCCCGCCTTAAAAACAGTTATGAGAGTGCGTGGATCACGTGTCAGATCTCGACTGGCGCGGAGGCCACTTTGGGGGTTCCTTCCCAGAACAATGCACCGTGCCCTTTATCCTCCTCATAAAGCTCGGGCACTGGAAGCAGACCAGAAAGGGCACCTGCGAGTTTGTGAGCGGGCACATGACGGCCTCCTTCTTCAGCGCGGCGATCTTCCTCGGGCATATCACACCCTTGAGCTGTTCGGTGTACTCGGAGGGAAGCCTGTCCGGCTTCTCCACCGCGAAGACCTCGACCACGTATTTCGGCTCCTCCGTCATCGCCGGGAAGGATGTCACCTCATGTTTTATACCCACCGCCCACTGAAAGCTCGCGTGGACCTGTTCGGCTTCTACCGCGTCGCATCAAGGTTGAAGTGCACGAAGCGGACCGGATGGATCAGGAAGACCAGCCGGGCTGACGTGGAAAGTGTGGCGGACCACTCGCTCATGACCGCAATGCTGGCGCTGATACTCGCGCAGGGTCGCGGGCTGGATGCGCAGAGATGCGCGGCGCTGGCGGTCGTGCACGACCTGGCCGAGTCCATCGTGGGGGATCTGCTGCCAAACGAGGTGCAGGCAGAACGCAAGCATGCCATGGAGCGCAGCGCAATCGGCGAAATCGCTGGCATTCTGGGGGATGGGGACGTCGTCTCGAGGCTCTATGAGGAGTACGAGGCGGGAATAACTGAGGAGGCGCGCCTAGTGCACCAAGTGGATAAACTGGAGATGGCACTCCAAGCTATATCATATTACATGGATGGGAAGCTGGGAGGCGATGATGCCTGCGAGTTCGTGCGGGGCGCCCTGCGCTACGTATCCGACGCGGAGCTAGTGGGACACGCGCTCGAAGCCCTGAGGGCATCTGGACTGGAGTGCGTGCAGGACTCCCAGGCCTGAGCGTAGCAACTGATGTCAGCTGTATCACCGGACGGGAGCTCCATCATTGAGATTTGACGGAGGATGCACCGCCCCTGTCCAGCCGGGATCTAACCGACATGGCGTGGCTCGGGAACCCCTCGTGCTCCGCCATCGTCAGCACCACATCGCCAAACCTCTCCAGGCCGTCCTCCGTGGCCATCTCGATCGTGGGTTTCCTCAGGAATGCATCGACGCTGAGGCCGGAGTAGAGTTTGGCGTATCCTCCAGTGGGCAGGGTCGCGTTGGGCCCCAGGCCATAGTTGCCCATCGATATAGGAGTTCCCAGACAGATAGTGCCGAAGTTCCTAAGCCTCCCCCTGTAGAATTCATAGATATCGCTGGCGCGAGAGCTCTCTATGAGCAGGTGCTCCGCGGCATATTCATTGGCGAAGTCTATTGCCTCGTCGAGCGAGGAGGCCACCAATATCGCGCTATATTTGCCCGCGTTCGCCAACACATAAGACCTCCTGGGTTCCGGGAGCTCCTGGATCGCGCGATCTATGGCGTCGGCCACCCTGAGCGCGTGATCCATGGACGTGGTCACCAGTACTGACGACGAATCAGGGCCGTGCTCCGCCTCGTTCAAGACGTCCCATGCGGTGATCTCAGGATCCACGGTCCCATCCGACACGACGAGCGCCTCGCTGGGACCGGCGGGCAGATCTATCCGCACGAGATCCCTAGCGAGCCTCTTGGCGGCATAGGTCCACGGACCACCGGGCACCGCTATGACTTCCACGCGCCGAACCAGCCGCGTGCCGTGCGCGAACGCCGCGACCGCATGCGCTCCTCCCATCACGTAGAACTCGTGCGCCCCGGACAGATGAGCTGCCACGAGCGTGGCGGGCTCCATCTTCATGTCGCCGTCCCATGGAGGGGACGCCACGGCGATCCTGGGGACGCCAGCCACGCTGGCCGGGACTGTGACCATGACCGAGACCGAGGGATAGCTGGCCTTGCCGGCCGGGACGTAGAGCCCGGCGGAGTCCAGGGGTACGACCTCCATGCCGGCGTAGAGGCCCGGCTCCACCTCCATGGTGAAGGGACGCGGCATGAGTGCCTCGTGGAACTTCCTGACGTTGGCTATCATGCGCTTTATCGCGGACAGCGTGCGATCATCCACATGTCTGTAGGCATCAGCTATTGCCTCCGACCCAACGACCATCTCCTCCGGCCTGACGGTCCTGCCCACCTGCGAGCTGAGGAACTCCGCTATGGCCTCGTCCCCCCGCTCCTTCACGTCTTCCATTATGCGACGCACGTCGGGCTCTATCCTAGAGACGTCGAGCTCGGATCTCCGCAGGATCCGTGTTATGAGTTCCCGCGGTGCGTCCTGGAGCGCGTACACGGGATACGTTGCCATGCCGCCGCGCGTGCCACGTGGATCCTATTATCTCATTCTGATGGATGAGTGATGGTGCTTATCGAGAGCGTCGTGGACTCGGATACAGGTCATAGCATCATCGCGTGGAGCTGATGTTCCGAGCAGGAATTAGTAACGGGGGATGATGAACGCTGAACATCGCTCACTCCTTTTACGTCCTTAGGCGACGCAGCGCTGGAGCTAGCACTAATGCCGCGGAGATTGCGGACGCGGCACCCAGCGCGTCTATAGACCCCCACAGGGCCAGAGGATCCCTGAGGAACTCGGACATGGTCATGCCGCCGTAGAAGGCGCCTATCGATCTGGACAATCCGGTGATCATGCCGAATGCCCCCAGGTAGGAGCCCCTCTTGGCCGGATCGGCGAGCGCATTTGCCACCGCTGATACTATCGGCGACGTGAAGTCTTCACCCACCGTGAGCACTGCGACTGATAACATTGACCACCAGAGGGAGCTTCCTAGGGAGAGCATGTAGAAGCCGACAGCGTAGAACAACACTCCTATGTAGAGCCATCTGAGAACTCCGCCGCGCGACTCGCGCGATGTTATGGGGTACTGCAGCGCGACGACCATCAGGCCGTTGATCGTGTACAGCGATCCTATGCCCGCGAGGCTCAGCCCTCTCACGGCGCTCTCGAAGACGGTGAGCGTGAGGCCAAACTGCGCTATGAACGCGTAGAGTAATACGAATGGAGATATCCTCGCGAAGTATGAGCGGTCCGGGATCCCCGATCCTCCTTGGATCCCTGAGGGCTCCACCGTCAACGCGAAGAGTGACGATGCCGCGACGGCGGCGCCGGATATCAGGAAGGCGGCGCTGTATCCGAGGAGATCCGCGAGTGCACCTCCCACCAACGGGCCCAGCGCCCATCCCAGGTTTATCCCTATTCTCACGGTGCCATAGTTCCTCACCATATCCCTGATGCCGTTCCCGCGATCACCAACCATCGTGTTTAGCGCGGAGAAAGAGATGCCGCCGAGGAGGTTCTCTACGGCTGTGGCCGAGGCGAAGGGCCAGTAGCCCGGAAGCCGGAGGGAGAGTCCCATTGCCGCGAGGGCAACGCCAGACAGCAGCAGGCCGAGGACCATCACGCGCCTCCTTCCGATGTGATCCGACGCTGCACCCCCCAAGAGCTGACCTGATGCGGAGGCGGCGCCCAGCACAAGGTAATATGCCCCGACCTCCCCTATCGGCATACCCCTGGAGTACATCACCAGTCCCACGTACGGTGTCACGAGCGATATGGCGAAGGTCCTGAGCACGCCGAGTGCGGTCAGGCGGCCTACTCCAGATGCCACGGACCCGGGAGAATATGCCCTCGATATACATGTAGTCCTAGGACCTCCGTGCTAGGTAATGTTAGAGAACGCGGATAGAATACCAGGTAAATTTCACGAGTAACTCAGGAGTGAAATATGTGCACTCGCATAGCGCATCAGGAGCCCCTGCGCCAAGAGAGCGCCATGTAGATGCCGACGAGCACCAGAACCGTGAAGAGCGCGAAGAACGCCATCGAGAAGTAGAGGACTGCCGGATCCGCAGAGACGAATACCGCGAGGGAGTTGAGCGTCGTGGCCATCGTGGAGGCGCTCAGGACCTTGGCGACCGTGAGCGCGAAGTTCACACCGTACTGCGATGCGAGCTCCTCGGCAGCGGACACCGGCGGAATTATGGCGTACGGCAGGTGCGAGAGGAGGTTCACCTCCTCCACATCTATCACGGTCGCTATGGACGTCAGCAGCCCGAGGATGTTGAGCGCCCTGCTCTTGATCCTCGAGGACGTTAGAAGTGCTACCGCAGACACGAGCCCAAGGATCACGGCTGCAATGAATGGAGCCACGAGTGAGTACGTCGGCATGAAGACCGTGGCCAGCGACGCGGGTATCGTGGATGGCATCCCGCCGAGGATTGACCACGCCATCGTGGGCGCGTAATAGTATAGCTCGAACAGATACCAGACGCCGGAGAGCGCTGCCGCGGCGCCGAAGGTGAGCGCGACCTTCCTGGACATCGATACGACCTCGAGGTTCGAGGAGGAGTATCCGTAGACGAAGGTTATGAGCGCGTTGGAGAAGGCGACCGCGCCCAGGAGCGTCGACAGGATCAGCGGAGGATACGTCGGGTTGGAGAAGAGTGCCCAGTAGTTGCGCACAACGAGGTCGAACCCCACTAGAGATGATGGATCGTTCACCACCTCCACTCCTGCCGGATAGTTGACGACCGCGAACACCAGCCTGAACATCAACGGGATCACCGTCGTGAAGCCGGCCGTTAGGAAGCCGAGGGCGGCATGCCTGCCGGGACTCATGTGCCCCAATGTCCTGTACCAGTATCCGATCAGTGGGAGCGCTATAGCGACTCCGAATGCTATGGCCGTTGCCCAGACCGGCCACAGGAGCACCCCTGCCAAGTTCGTGAAGACCGGCAACATGCCCGCCAAGAATACTGTTATTATGGTGCCGAAGACGCCTCCCACAGCGTAGACTGCTATGAGGTACCGCGCGATCCCCTTGACGGCGACCATGTAGCGCCCGTCGCCGCGAGAGGCATACTCGAGCGCGGGAAGCGTCCAGAGTACGCCGAGGACCGTATAGACGAGCGGTATGTGTACTCCGAAGACCCAGGCGAGCAGTATCGTTGCGAGCTCGACCGCGTTCATTCCACGACCCTCCTGTTGAGGTACAGGTAGACCATGTAGATGGCGAGCGCCGGCATCAGGAGCTCCACCGCGAATATCAGCACCGCGAGCCACGGCGTCAGCGTGAGCGTCGGATTGTACAGTCCCCCGAGGCCCACCGGTATCCCGGTTATCTCAGGAGGTCCGGTCGTCGAGGGAACCGCCTTAACGAGCACAAACGGCTGCCTCCCCACCTCAGCAGTCACCGCGCCGCCTATGGAGGCCAGCGCGGCGAGGAGCACTAGGGCGTAGGGACCGCCGCCGACCAGCAGGCGCTCGATGCCCTTTATCCAGCCGAATCCCTTCACCTTGTGGAGATCGTAGTAATAGAGCGTGAGCCCGAGGGACCAGGCCCCTAGGAGCACTCCCCCGGCCACCATGAACCCCAGATAGAAGGCGGGCAGGAACGAGGGGGGCCTTATGGAGGCCGGCCAGCTGAAGTATCCCCAGAACCCGTGGGTTGTGTCGCCGTAGGCGAATAGGCTGAGCAATGGATCCACCTTGAAGCCGCTCCAGAACATGCCCTCTATGGCGGAGAGCTTCAGCGGATCGAACTGCACGACCAGTTCGCCCTGATAATGCCCTATAACGAATCCCTCCACGGCTATCAGCGCGGTGAGGGCAGGGAGCATGGTCCTCAGCGCCTTGAGCTTATAGGGCTGGGGACTCCTCCTGTGGCTGTAGATCGTGAGCCCAACTATTGCGGACCAGCTGAGTATAAGGGCCGCCAGAATTCCGTGAAATATGAAGATCTCGGCGCCGGACCAGAACATGTTCAGGACCCCGGAGGGGGAGGTGAAGACCGCCGCATATTGTATTACCTGGCCTATCGACTTCGGAAGCTCCACTATCTCGAGACCGGGCGGCCTCATGCTCATTGCGGCCATGACAGCTAGAATATTGAAGGCGCTGTAGAGGGCCCCGAGCGCCGCCACCAACCCTATCAACCAGTGATACCACCCGTTCCTGAACCTGTCCCATGTGAACACGTAGATAGGCACTAGGACGACCTCCATCAGGAACGCGTACAGCTCGAAGTAGAACGGAAGCACAAGCCCGGAGCCTATCAGCGTCACGAAGTTGCTCCATAGGACTACTAACCCGAACTCCACAAGCGTCCCGAACGCGGCGCCCACGCCCAGGAATATCGTCGCTATTACGGCGAACGTCCTGGCGAGGAGGCGCCAGTCATCATCCCGGGTCCTCATGTACCTGTACTCGGCGACCACCGCGAACGTGATAGTTCCTATGAACATGGATGCGAGGAGCAGGTGGGCCATTATGCCGACGCCGGAGAGCCAGCGTGCGAGCAACGGAGCTTCCAGCGTGCTCACGTAAACTTAACATAGACCAGGCTTTATTTAAACATTATTTTAATGGTTCTAACCGAACACTCCGACTCATGGTCAGAGTATCCTGAGCATGGAGCCTCCATCCACGGTCACGGTGGCGCCGTTCACGTAGCTGGCAGCGTCGCTCGCCAGGAACACGGCGACCGATGCCACCTCCGAGGGTTCGGCCGCCCTCCCGAGCGGTATCCCGGACGTCATCATGCGCTCGGCCTCCTCGGCGCTCACACCCCTGGCCTGGGAGGTCCTGCGCACAAGCGACTCCATGCGGTCGGTCTTGGCGAGGCCGGGAAGCACCATGTTGGCCCTTAGCCCCAGGGCGCCGGCGTCGTGGGACACCACTTTGAGCAGTCCGGCCAGGCTCGTCCTGAGGACCGTGCTCAGTGCGAGGTCGAGGTTGGCCTCAGCTATTGAGGTGCTGGCCATGTACACTATGCTGCCGCCGGGCCTCCTGAGCCTGTCTATTGCCCGGTAGGTTATCCATACGGCGCTCAGCACCAAGAGCCTCGATGCGTACTCCCAGTCGCTCGGGATCAGCTCTAGGAAGCGGCCGGCCTTGGGAGGGCCCGTGACGTACACGACGGAGTCGAGATCGCCCATGAGCTCGTACGCCCTGTCGACGAGGCCCTCCGCCTGCTCCCTGACCGTGAGGTCGGCGGGCACCGCGTAGACGCTGCCCGAGCC
>ERZ1669250.535-NODE-535-length-16634-cov-4.634779_pt1 | contig 16634 bp, 18 predicted proteins | sample MGYA00579295_ERZ1669250 | MGnify/ENA primary metagenome ERZ1669250 (study PRJEB41166, sample SAMN08046056) | hot springs metagenome | biome: hot spring; feature: acid hot spring; material: thermophilic sediment; isolation source: thermophilic sediment from acid...
AGTTGTGGGGCCGCCCCCCGCGCCGTCGGATATTGATCTTCGATCTGAAGATATGTACACAAGGCTAAAAGTTTTACGGCGGACTACTTTGAAATGTTTTATTTATACATCAAATGTTAGCCAAAGAACTATAAACGAGGCGGTGCGACTTGGCCAAGCCCATGGGATCAGCCGCGGCCGTCGAGTTTGATCACGTATGGTATTCATATTCGGGAGAAAAATACGCACTGAGGGATGTATCGTTCCGTGTGGCGGCCGGTGAAATAGTGGCGCTGGTCGGACGCAATGGATCCGGGAAGACCACTGCGCTGAGACATCTCAACGGACTACTTAAGCCGACGCGTGGCACGGTCAGCATATTGGGCGTCGACACCAGGGAGACGAGCGTTGGCAGGCTCTCCAGGCATGTAGGGCTCGTCTTCCAGAGTCCGCGCACGCAGCTCTTTGCCCAGACCGCGCTTGAGGAAGCGGCCTTTGGGCCTCGCAACTTCAGGCTCAAAGACCCACTGGAGGCAGCTAGGCGCGCTCTAGCCAGACTTGGTCTGGGGGGATTCGAGCGCGTACCACCATTGAGCATGAGCGGCGGCCAGCAGAAAAGACTTAGCATCGCGGCGGCCACAAGCTGGTATCCTGAGATAGTGGGGTTGGATGAGCCGACTGTTGGCCAGGATCTGACGAACAGGATGAGGCTCCTAGGATTGATCAAATTATGGTCCTCTAGGGGAGTAACCACGATAATTGCGAGCCATGACGTGGAATTTCTGTGGCTCTTAGAGCCGCGCGTGATAGCAATGTCAAATGGATCCATCGTAGCGGATGGATCGGCACGCGAGGTACTCTTGAATCATGCAGCTGTGGATGCGATGGGATTCAGGCCCCCACAACTGGCGGAGATAGCCGAAAAGCTACGCATATCAGGTGAATCCAAAACTGTGGCAGATATCGTCTCCAGGTTGACGCGGACTGGGAGGTGATGCGCGGCTGTACTCCCATGTGTTGAAACGGCGGGGAGCATCTCAAGGATGGATTGTGACCATGGATCCGAGGTGTAAGCTTGCGCTGTCATTAGTCCTCTTCATATTCCCGCTGCTCTCCTATAGGCTGACCGCGCTCGCGATTGACTACTTCGCGGCGCTCGCGATCGCTATTGCCGGCGGATTCGCGGCGTCGCTGATGCGGGTCCAGGCCCCCACCGCCATCTTGGCCATGGTCATATCATTATCCGAGGTGGCCGCCGGATATCGGGCTCTAACGGCCGCCGCCACTGGACTCAGGTTCCTAGACGTGATCACTGCCGCGTCGATCTTCTATCTCGTGACGCCAACCGATGAGGTCGGAGACGTTCTCTTCTGGCTCGGCGTGCCGGAGGAAGCGCTGATATGGACCGTGGTATCCCTCAGGTTTGTCCCCACGATGGCACGGGATCTTTCCATGGTAATCGATGCACAATCATCCAGGGGTATGGGGGCGGGTGGACTAGTCGATTGGATCAGGGGGCTTCCATCATTGGTGACGCCGGCGATAGTGATTTCGCTCATCAGGGGTAGGGAGGTTGCTGAGGCCATGGAGATCAGGGGATACCGGCCTGGTAGGCAGCCCGGTGGCCGGCGCTGGCAGTGCATAATAGCAATATTCCTAGCAGTATTACTCGCGACGACTATTATACTTGCGCCCAGCATCTAATGTGCCTGTATTAATATAATTGAAATAACTATTCAGATGCCATTTCACGGCGATATTCGATCATCAACGATGAAAGATACCTCGTGGTTCTTTGACTCATGACTTGCGCCAATTACCCTGGCCGCGACGCGCGTCGTGCCAGCTGGGAACCGTGTTAATAAGACATAAATATTTACCCAAAGGGCTGTAACGCTTCAAGCTTCCGTATGGGATCCCGACTGGCGCATCAACTTCCTAGCCTCGCCGGAGTATTCCTCTATCAGGTCGCTGAGCGCGGTCTCGCGGAACCTCCGTACGACCTCGCGTCCACTCAATTCATCCTCATTCAATGCCTCAGCGAAGCGTAGATAAGCGTCGCGCGCCAGGTCGTCATCGGGATCTAGGTTTATCTCGAGTAGCCTGGCGCGAAACCATTCCGATAGAGATCCACCGAGGCCAGCGCGGCCGAGCGCTGTCATTATGCCGGCGTAGGCCGCCTCGTTTCTCTCCGACAGGTAGTCGAGAAGTTCGCCCACGGTAGCATAGTCCAGGCCTATTTCGCCTGAGAGCGCGAGGCCCGCCAGCATGACGCCTGCAGTATGCTCAGCATCTGCGGCACGACGTGCTAGGTACTTCCTGAGCTCCGTTGCGAGCGCCGCCGCCAGCTCGCGGGCGTCGAGATTACGGCCGCCTACATCATCCGGCATCGCGCGTCGCGGATTATGTGACGTGATCTCGATCTTAAGGATTGAGAAGGTATAGGATCCACCAGCGGAACTGCGACCTAAAGTTGACGGATCCCCTGAACCAGTTCTTTGGCTGAGAGAGGAACCCCTCCTATGTCCACGCCGCTGAACTTCAGCCGGTGATACACCTGTATTACGGGTGGGACGTCGACGCCCGCCGACTTCAGCTTGACGACGGAGGACCAGTCTCCCATGAGATCCCTCGGAGGACCTGATATGAGTATCGAGCCGTTCCCCAGGACCACTATGTTGTCAGCCAGCGGCAGGGCTGGACCCAGCCGGTGCTCTACCAGCACGAGCGTGAGCCCGTTCCTTCTCCTTAGCCCATCAAGGAGCGCCATTAGCCCTTCAGCCGCCGCCGGGTCCAGCATTGAGGATGGTTCGTCCAGTAGAAGTATCTCGGGATTCCTGGCTATCTCCCCGGCTATGGCGATGCGCTGCCTCTGACCATCGGAGAGCTCGTGCACCGGTATTTCGAATAGATTCTCCGCGTCGAGATCCCTGAGGATGCTCCTCGCCATCTCCTCCGCTCTATCCGGCGGAACGCCGCGGGATTCAAGCGATGTGGCTACATCCCTGCCAGCCGTGGATGCGAGGAGCTGGTTCTCCGGGTCCTGAAAAACGTAGCCCACATGAGATGCTATCTCCCGTATGGAGCTCTTGGAGACGGGAATTCCCTCGACGTACACCTCGCCGGTCATGGCGCCGCGATAGAAGTGTGGTATCAATCCTATTATGCTGCGGATCAGGCTCGTTTTTCCGCTTCCGCTGGCCCCGACTACCAGATGAAATCCACCGGCCGATAGGCAGAGGTTCAGGTCACGAAGTGCCGGAGAACTGCCATCACGATACGTGAAGGAGAAATTCCGGAACTCCACCGCGACGTTGGATCCGGAGCAGCCCTCGCCCAATTCGTCAGACTACATCCCTTATGTTCGAATTTAATGATTTGCTCAGGAGCCTGAGCAACGCGTCAGTCGCAGTACCCGATCCCTTCCCAACGCGGAAGGAAGCTACCGTGGGATGACCCCCTCCAGTGCCGCCGAGCTCCTCGGCGAGCTCCTCGGCGAGCTTCCCTAGATGTATGCCCGTAGCCTCGACGAATGTGCTCCGAGCCTTCATGCTGCCCTCTGCCCCGAGCCCCTTCTCACCCTCCCCCCTGCCGATGGCCAGTCCTAGGTCCGCGCCCACCTGCACTAGCGCCTGTGCCACTGAGGACTGGTGGCTTCCTGAGGTCGATATTGCCACCAACCAGCCGCCGATGATCACCAACCTCGTGCGCTGCAATCCTCTGAACCTGGCCAGTACTTCGGAGGAATCCACCGGAGTGCGGGTAGCGACCCTGAGCTTGTCCAGCCTGTCCTCGCCGCATGTCTCGCAGAGCCTTGAGTACAGCTCAAGCGTACCACAGGTAGCGGCGCCTAGACCCCTCGTGTCGGCCAGAATCCCGATGCTCAGCGCGCACGCCGCGAGCGGATCGAGCGTGGATTCACGGATCAGTTCCCTCGCTATTATCTCGGACGTGGAAGATGCGCCCTCGTCCACGAGCCTCAGCGCGCCCTGCACGTCCGCGGCCGGGTGATGGTCCACTATCAGGAGCGGTATCCCGTGCGATCTCAGGTACTCCTCCAGGTCGCCGGCGCGCGCCGGGGAATTCGCGTCCACGAGCACCGCGGCATCAACCTTCGGCAGCGATCCGAAGTCCTCCAGTGGCTTCACGGACAGGTGACTTAACAGCTCCCTCGCGGCCCTCGTGGCTCCTCCGGGCGTGACGACGAACGCCGAGCTCCCAAGCCTCGCCGCCGTGATGGAGAGGGCGGCCGCGCTCGCGGCTGCGTCGAGATCCGCGAGGGAGTGCGTGAAGATAGCTATTTTGCCGTGATCCTTCAGGAACTCCAGAAGAACCATCGTATGCCGCCCTAGCTGGGCTTCTTCGCGGCCGTGAGCGCCTCCCGGATCTTGTTCTGCAGGTCCTGGAGGTTCTCCCTGAGCCTCTCCTCCTGCTTCTCCAATATATTATGCCTAGTCTCGGCCAGCTCCTTCCTCTCCAGGAGTTCCGCCTTCAGCTTCTCCTTGTCGGCTTTCACCAGTATGAGCCCGGCCTGCTTGAAGACCTCGGCGTCGGCCGGCGCCTTCTCCAGTTCCTCGAGGGCGCTCTTTATCTCGGTTAGCTCAACGTCAACCTGCTGCTTCTGCATGAGAACTGACTGAAGGGTGGCCTGCAACTGCTCGTACTTTGAGAGCTGTTCCTGTAGCCATGGGGAAATCTCGCTCAAGATCCGGATTTCACCGAGACCAGAGTGAAGTACGCGGCCTTTAAAAGGCTTAAGGCGCTGTTGATGAACGCGTCGGCGTCCCCTGCGTCCAATGGGTGAGCTGGCCTCATCCTAAGCGATCCCTCGTGCACCTCGAGCTCGAAGGGAAATCTAGGATCCGCGGCGTCCGCAGCAAGCGCCTCGGCGATGGCCGCCGTGAGCTTGGGATCCGAGGGACGCATCTCCAAGGAGAGCTTCACCGATGGATTCGTGCACCCCGAATCGGGACCGCGCGATCCTGGATGCGAATCGCCCGATCCCGCACCCGAAATGGAGCCCTTTGCGCTTGAAGACGAATTGCTATTCGAGTTCGAGGGACTCACTCGGGCGAATATGCGCCGCCGGCTACCTTATAACCACACCTCTCGCATTCCCAGATTCCAATGGCGACTCTCCGGAAGGTATGTGAGCCGCACCTGGGACATGCCCTCTTGGCCTTCAGTATCCTCTGGATGGCGCTGTAGCGCTTCCTCAGCGTCGCGCCGTATTTAGGACCCAGTCCCTTGAGCGGTTTCTGCTTGACCAACGCCCAACCCCCTCCTTATCTGCTCCCTTATTTCCTTAGCCTTCTCGAAGGATCCCTCGACCAGTTCTATGACCTCGGCCGGCGCCCAGCCACCGGATCCGCCCTTCTGTAGGGCGCATATCCCATCCTCGGTGAACGCCATAGTCAGGCGAGTATCCATGACCGCCTCCTCCTCCTCGGTCGGATCGTAGAGCACGTATTCTCCGATCTTGGCCGCAGTTATCGAGACAGGTATTGTGGTCACCGGGAGCGGTATCCTGTTCCCGGTCTGGACCGGAGAACCGTTATCCCCCAGGGTGTACTCCGGCACCCTTGAGGAGGCTAGCGCCGCGACCGCGGCGTATGATGCTGCATCCAGTAGATTTCCATCTATGTTAAGCACGTTTATGTCCACGAAGATTGAGTAGACGAGCTCCCCCGGCTTCACGACCATCTTAGTCATGTCCACCATGCCCGATTCCCTTATTCCCCTGTCCACGACCCTGGCGAGCTCGATGGCGTTCTCGTTTGGCGGGCCGAGCTCTATGTATGGAGACGCCAGCGGCAGCAGCTCCGCGTTCACTATCAGGTTGCCCCTGTCAGGCGTGTCCCTGTACGGCCTGTCCAGCGAGGTCTTCACGCCCGCTATCACAGCAGTGTTCCCCAAGTAGACCTGCGCGGAGCCCTCGGCCTTGCTCACCACCGAGGTGGATATGCTCAGGGGTCTGTAGTCCCTGAGCCCCCTCCCGTCTAGCCTCTGGCCCTTCGCCAGCAGCTCCTTGAGCTTCTCCTTCCGGAGCCGCTCCACCACGAAGTTCCGCCTGCTTATCGACATACTGCTCACTGCCCCTTCTGCTCGCCCGATGTGGACGAGCTGAAATAGTGTGCATATAATACTTTCCTCTGGGCCTCGTAGAGCTGCCTGCAGCCCTGGAGCGCCAGATCCAGCGCCCTCTTGAACTCATCTATCGTGAGCTTTCCATCCATCTGGAGCAACGTTATCCTGTCCAAGTTGGGCATGTAGGCGACGGGCATGTCGACCTCGCCCTCCTTATCCTCAACGTCGTTCAGATCAAGCACTATCTGTCCATCGACCTTTCCAACGGCGCATGCAGCCACCATGTCCCTCATGGGTATCCCGGCGTTGGCGAGCGCGAGGGATGCGGCCGTTATACTTGCGCCGCGCGACCCCCCATCCGACTCGAGCACCTCCACGAACACGTCAAGCGCAGTCCTGGGGAACTGGTCCACCATTATCGCGGCCTCCAGCGCCTCACGTATAACCTTGGATATCTCTATCTCCCTCCTGGAGGGCTGCGGTGGCTTCCTCTCCTCCACGGAGAACGGCGACATGTGATAGCGACACTTGACGAGCATGCGATCCGGGAGGACCAGGTGCCTGGGATGTACCTCCTTTGGTCCGTAGACGGCCGCCACTATCTTATTCTTCCCGAGTTCTATATATGCGGAACCATCGGCGTTCCTGAGCATGCCCACCTCCAGCCTCAGGGGGCGCATATCGTTCGGTCCACGGCCGTCGGTGCGCTTTCCCTGATCATCTATCAGCCTGCGCTCTTTCTGCGCCTCAGGTCCCTCACTGCCCTGCGCCAACTTCCACTCCCTCCTTGCCGTTGCCCTCCTCGGGCTCCTTCTCCCGCACCTTCAGGAGCGACCTGAGCTTCCTGACCAGTGCCTCGTATCTCGGCTCCGACTCGACCACGCTCAATGCCCTCGCGACCTGCAATATGCCATCCGGTGCACCCTTCACCACTATTAAACCATTCATCCCTATCGTTAGCTCGCAGCCCGTCGCCTCCTCTATCATCTTGTACAGGCGCTCCCGCCTATCCAGCAGGCGCGGCACGCTGCGAGGTGATATGCGCATGAGCTCTCCCTCGGTCACCCGCCCCATCCCGGGACCCCTGAGGGAGAGCAACGGATCCCTGTTGACGCTGAATGAGAATATCTTGGACACGACGACGTCGCCGACGTTGAGCACGTCCGATATGGCGAGCTTCTCCATAGATCCCCTCCTCACGAGATCCCTCACGAATATGGATCCATAGAAGATGGAGTTTATGTCGACCGTCCAGGCGACCGCGTTGTAATCCGTCACTATTCCAACCACCACATCGCCCTGCCTTGGCACGTACCTGCCCTCCAGCGGGATAATGCGCACCTCGTTCCCGGATATCTCCACGAGCCCCACGGAGGTCGCGTATATCCTGTTGCCTACCTTGTACGTGTTCTCCCCCGCCACGAGCGATCTGCCCTCGGCCACAAGGTCGCCGGGCACGGCGTACTTCCTCCCCCTCGTGCCGACCAACTACATATCACCTCTCCACGGGGGTGGCGCTGGCGCTCCCCCTTGTGGCCGACGCGAGCCTGTCCATGAAGGTGCCCTGGGACGCGAGCGGGATCTCTATGATGACCCTGACTCCTCCGTCCTCAGTCCACCTCTCATCCTTTATCTCACCGTAGGACTTCAGCATTCCATATACCTTTGACGCGTAGGGGGCGGGAATGGTTACGTTAAGCCTTATCGATCCAGTCTTCAGGGGTAGGATTGGGCGCAGCTCCTCCACTATCTTCTTCACCTGTTCCTCGGCCGGCCTGAACGGGTCTATGGCCACCCTCACCTCCTTCAGGGCCTGTTCGATCCTGACGGCGGGATGGGGAAGGTTCGTCCTGGGATCGACGAAGTTCCTCGAGATGTACGTGACTATCTGCCGCCTCTTCTCCTCGGCCAGCTGCCTGCGCTGCTCCGCCGTTATCTGAAGCTCCCCCCTGTCAAGTATCTCCTTCGCTATCTTAGTGACGTCGGTCGTGTGAAAGACCTTCCTCATCCTCTCCTCGGATGCCCTCTCCCCCTTGGATGCATCGGTGTATATGACGTCTATGGCGAGCACCTCCTCAATCCCCGGCTTACCCTCCGTCTTGTACTTGAGGGCCTTATCCGGGTTGACCAGCACCTCGAATCTCTCCCCGCCCACCTCCAGCCTGGCGATAGTCAGCTTTCCACTCACGTTAGTGGTTCCGTCAGGCGGGATAATAAAATCTCGTCCGTCATCGCGCGATATGCCTAGATGCGGAAGCGCGACCGAAAAGAGTATATGGCCCGATCGAGCCGCCGGCCAGCTCCATCACTGCTGCATCTGGCCGAGCAACTCCGCGAGGCTCTCCCGGTAGGGAGGTTCCGCTATTCCCCTCTCCGTTATTATGGCGCTCACATACTCGGGGGGCGTCATGTCGAACGCGGGGTTCATCACCTTCACGCCCCTGGGGGCTATGCGCCTCCCCCTGACGTAGAGGACCTCCTTGGGATCCCTCTCCTCTATCACGACGTCCTCCGGGGAGCTCGTGGGATCCAGCGTGGAGAGCGGCATCGCGACGTAGAACGGAACGTGATGAGTTCTCGCCAGTATGGCCACCTGATACGTCCCTATCTTGTTGAAGACGTACCCGTCCATCAGGACCCTGTCAGCGCCCACTATGACTTTGTTGACTAAACCCTTGCTCATGGCGTAACCCACCATCGTGTCCGATATCAGAGTAGTATCAATGCCATCCTTGACCAGCTCGAATGCGGTGAGGCGGGCGCCCTGGAGAACTGGACGAGTCTCATCGGCGATCACGCGAATCCTCTTTCCCATCTCGATCGCCACCCTGATGGGCGCCAGCGCGGTTCCGTACTCCACGGTCGCGAGGGCGCCGGCGTTGCAGTGAGTCAGCACGACGTCCCCGTCCATCAACAGCCGCTCCCCGTGCACCCCTATCATGCGCGCCGACTCGCGTTCATACTCGAGTATCGACTCGGCCTCCCTGAGGGCCTCATCAGCCCCTCCCCTCAGGTAGGAATCGAGGACGCGGCTGACTGCCCGGGGGAGATTGACCGCTGTAGGCCTCGCGGATGACACGCGCTCAGCCAATGCGCGGGCCACCTCGGGTCCTGGGTCTCTCCTTGAGAGCTCCAGCGCCAGGCCGAACGCGCCGACGACCCCTATCAGGGGGGCGCCCCTGACCACCATCGTCTTTATGGCGTCACGCGCCGACTCAGCGCCGTCCACGTCACGCCATCTGATGCGGGTGGGAAGTGCCCTCTGGTCGAGGACCCTGAGGACCATGCGTTTCCGGTCAAACTCCAGATGCTTGAACTTCATATCCGGCCGAATGCTGGTAAAGCCTTTTAAGGATTAGCAACTTATGGGCGCCCGAGGATGTTCGCTCCCTCTGCAGGATATGATCGTGCCCTGACGATATTCTCACCCGACGGCAGGCTCTATCAGGTGGAGTACGCGATAGAGACCGTGAGGAGGGGCACGCTGGCGGTCGGCGCGAGGGCCGTGGACGGCGTGGTCCTCTTCGCCGAGGAGAGGCTGAGGAAGCTCCAGGACGTCTCGCTGAGCCAGAAGCTGTTCCAGGTGGATGACCACGTGGGGGCTGTGGCCGCCGGATACGTGCCAGACGCGCGCGTGCTGATAGATAACGCAAGGGTGACGGCGCAAAACCATAGAATACTGTACGATGAACCGATAACCGTCGAGACGCTGGCCAAGAGGCTGGGAGATTTAGCGCAACAGTACACGCAGTACGCAGGCGTGAGGCCATTCGGGGTCTCGCTGGTGTTGGCGGGAGTCGACAGGAACGGACCGAGCGTCTTCACGACAGATCCGAGCGGAACTTATCTGGGATACAGCGCGATAGCGATTGGAGGAGGAAGCGATCAGCTGAATGAGTACTTCGAGGCGAATTATTCTGAATCAATGAGCATGGACGATGCGATACTGATGATACTGAGGGGAGCGAGCAGGACCGAGGAGCACAAGGTGCTGGATCCGCGCAGTGTTAAGATGGCGGTGATAGATGTGAAGACAAGGCGCATGCGTCGCCTGGGAATAGATGAGATAACATCGTACCTAGAGAAGGCCAAGGAGCAGCAGTAGCAGCGAGCTAATGTCCTGCTAGGTCGTGTTGATACCGAATCTGTCCGATATTCGATATCAGGTAAGGATAATTCAGACCTCGGCATATCTTGATGGGCCCGTAGCCCAGCCTGGAGAGGGCGCAGGCCTTCGGAGCCTGAGGACGCCGGTTCGAACCCGGCCGGGCCCATAAATCGCTACTTTACAAAGCACGTCATTTCCCCGCTCCCCGGGAGCATCTTAGGCTATTACAACCACATTGCAACCTCGTGGATGGCGGGTTGGAGCTCCGCGGGCGCAATGGATGGCCCCCACCCTGTGTTCCGACGTAGAACGTTGTGGAGCGCGCGAGCCGTCTCAAAGTCTTAAGGGAAGTCCCGTGTCCCTTCCCCAACAGGCGTTATTGCTTCCTTCGACCTTCTAACGTCATATGAAACGGGCCCGGGGGGATTCGAACCCCCGACCACCGGCTTAGAGGGCCGGCGCTCTGTCCTGGCTGAGCTACGGGCCCCGCGGCCGATGTCGCATGGCTGCTTAAATATATGGATCGTGGCGTAAAGTTCCGTCCAACCTCAGGTATGATGTCCTCCTAGTGTGCGCGATGGGATGACGTGTTTACTTCCGTGAGAAAAGAGTTAAATAGAATATCGTTATAATTTTATCCGGCGAAACGCCTTGGTGGGCTCTACCGGTAAAAGGAGGGAGATGCCGCTCAGGGTGAGCGATATTATGGTGAGAGATGTCCAGACAGTTGGAAGGGAGGAGCCGCTCTCCGAGATAACGCGCAGAATGCATGAGCATAGGATCGGAAGCGTAGTGGTGGTCGATGAGTCTGGTAGACCGTTGGGAATCGTGACGGAGAGGGATATCGTCTACGCATGCGCAAGAGGCCTTCCATCGACAACCCCTGCTTGGATGGTCATGACGGAGGATCCCATCACCGTAAAGGATACGGATCTTGTTACGGAGGCCATCGGCAAGATGAGGGAAGCCGATGTCAGACATCTGCCGGTTGTGGACTCACAGGGAAAACTCGTGGGGATCGTCAGCTTCCGCGATTTCATGGATCTAGCGTCCATCTTGCTGTCCAGTTGAAACGCGGAATGTACAAATATACGCCTCCCTGGAATGCACAGTGCCGGGGTGGCGGAGTGGACTATCGCGCGGGCCTTGAGAGCCCGTGTGCCCCGTGGCACTCGTGGGTTCGAATCCCACCCCCGGCGTTGCATGATTGTCAAAGTCGGATGAAGTTAAAATCATGCGGCTTAACAATATCATACGTGCGGTGACTGATAGACCATCTACTAGATGTATGCTTGAAATACTTAAAGTTAGGCGAGGACGCCATCTTATTGAATTGCAGCTGGCATTGTTGGGTGGGGAGCGCGTGGATACGCGCGCCAGCGCCGTGGTGGTTAACCCATCGCGCGGTTCGCCGATGGAGGAGGTCTCGATAGACGCGAAGGGAGACTTCATCAGGGAGGCAATCGAGAGGGCCAGGAGCTCCTTCGAGTCCTTCTCTGAGATGTCGCTCGCCGAGAGGGCCAGGATCCTCCTCGGGGCGGCCGAGATCCTGGAGGGCAGGAAGGAGGAGGCGGCCAGGATCCTCTCGGGCGAGGGGGGCAAGCCCATAAGGGATGCGCGCGTGGAGGTGTTCCGCTCCATATCACTTCTTAGGATCGCGGCGGAGGAGGCCAGGTTCGCGCTCGAGGGCAAGGTCCACAGGGTGGACGCGTACGAGTACCCGCCCGGCAACAAGGATAGGCTCGTGATGGAGGTGCGGGAGCCCGTGGGGGTAGTGGGGGCCATACTCCCGTACAATTTCCCGTTCAACAGCTTCGCGCACAAGGTAGCGCCCAACCTGGCCGCGGGGAACACCGTGGTGGTGAAGCCGGCCTCGGCGACCCCCCTCTCGGCGCTCTACTTCGGCTCCATCCTCTACGAGGCGGGACTGCCCAAGGGCGTCCTGAGCGTCATACCGGGATCCGCGTCCGTGGTCGGAGACGAGATAATCAGGAATCGGGACGTGGCCGGAATAACCTTCACGGGATCCACGTCCGTCGGGCTGGAGATAGCCTCCAGGGCGGCCAGGGAGGGCAAGAGGGTCATGATGGAGATGGGAGGCTCGGATCCGGCCATAGTGTTCGACGACGCCGACGTCGAGAGGGCGGTGAGCATCACCGTCAGGGCCAGGTTCGAGCACGCGGGCCAGAACTGCAACTCGACGAAGAGGATACTGGTCCAGGAGGGCATCTACGACGAGTTCGTCGAATCGTTCGTCTCCAGGGCATCGAAGCTCGTGGTGGGCGATTCGCTGGACGAATCCACGGACGTGGGTCCGGTGATATCGGAGTCCAGCGTGAGGGACATGGAACAGTTCGTGGAGGACGCCGTGGCCGGGGGCGGCAGATTGCTGGCCGGCGGGAGGAGGCGCGAGGGACCCGGCTTCTTCTTCCTCCCGACGGTGATAGGGGAGGCCCCGGCCGACGCCAAGGCCATGAAGGAGGAGGTCTTCGGCCCGGTAGCTCCCATATACCGCTTCAGGACAGAAGAGGAGGCAGTAGAGGTGGCCAACTCCACCGAGTACGGCCTCCAGTCCTCGGTCTTCACACACGACCTGGGCAGGGCGCTCAGGCTTGCCAAGGAGCTGGAGGCAGGCGCGGTGATGATAAACGACACGACCAGGCTCAGGTGGGATGCGCTGCCCTTCGGAGGCGTGAAGAGGAGCGGCATGGGCGCGAGGGAGGGCGTGAGGACCACGATGGAGGCCATGACCGAGCCGAAGTTGATCTCGATTACGCTCTGACTTGAGTAAATACGCGAAAATTATGAAATATAATTATAATTCAACAATATTATGCTGGCGCTGTTCTCAGTCCTTGTCCAAGAACTCCTCCGCGGAGGGCGCGTTCGGCGGGAGTCCCTTGCGCTTGCGTATGGACTCGACGACCGACTGCAGCATCCCGGCGGGCACGGGCCTCCAGGCCTTGAAGTGGGTCGTCCACATGGCCTTTCCACCCGTTGCCCCGCGCATGACCTCCGAGAGATCGGAGGTCTCTGCAGCAGGTATCTCGCCTATCACCACGGAGAGGTATTCCTTCTGCACTATATCTATGACCTTGCCGCGCTTCGAGGTTATGACGCCGGCGACCGTCCCTATCAGCTCGGGCGGACTCGAGACCTCTATGCCAAGTATGGGCTCCAGTAGCGTCGGCTGCGCCATGAGCATTGCGCCCATCACTGCCTTCCTCATGGCTGGCATGAGCTGCGCGTAGGTCCTATGAGCCGGGTCCTCGTGCGGCACGAAGTGGTGGAGGATGACCTTTGTCCCCCTGACGTACTCCTGCGCGAGTGGGCCGGCGTTCATGACGTCTATCCAGCCGGCCTTCAGGTAATCCATGGACTCCTGGAGGAACTGGACTCCCTTGGTGTCGTCCACGAAGATGTTCCCCTTCTCATCTATGGAGACCACGCCCCTCGACTCCTCGGTGTCCCAGCCGAAGTCCCTCAGGATCTTGGCTATCTCCTTCTTGTCCAGGTTCTCATTCAGCTTCCCAGTCCTTATCGCCTCTATCACGTCCTCGGAGAGCGGCTCTATCCTGACGTACACCTTGTTGTGGCGATTGGGGCTCTTCGCCATCACTGGACCCGCGTTCGAGAGCACGGTCTCCCTGTAGTTTATGACCGGACGGCTGGCTATGACCTCCAGGTTCTGCTCGGCCAGCATGGCGAGAACCACCTCCAGGTGAAGCACGCCCATGCCGCTCACGAGCGTCTCGCCCGTCTCCTCGTTTATCGTCACGGTCAGGTTCGGATCCTCTATGTGCATCCTCTGAAGCGCCTCCACGAGCTTCGGCAGGTCCCTTGGGTTCTTCGGCTCCACGGATATCGTGACGACCGGCTCCGCCACGTACTTCAGCGACTCGAACGGTATCATGTCCCTCGTGGAGGACAGGGTCTCGCCTGACCTGGCCTTATCCAGGCCGAGGAGCGCGGGTATGTTCCCGGCGGGCAGCATGCCGACCACCTCCCTGTACGGCCCCATGAACATCTGAACGCTCTGTATCCTCTGCGAGACCCTCGTGTTCACGAGCCACACAGTGTCACCTTCATGCACGGTACCGCTGAAGAGGCGACCGGTCGCCACTATTCCGGCCTGGGGATCCACGACCGCGTTCGTGACCATCATTATCACGGGGCCATCGGGATCGCACTCCAGCATCGCCTTTCCAACCTCGCTGTTCAGATCGCCGTGCCACACCTTCGGTATCCTGTATCTCTGGGCAACGTGCGGTGGAGGCGCGTGTTGTATTATCATCTTCAGAACCGTCTCGTGAAGCGGCGCCTTCTTCCTCAGCTCCTCGACGTCGCCCCCAGTGTATATATCGTAGACGTCCTTGAATGATATGCCCGTGTCCTTAGCGACCGATAGATTGAACCCCCAGCGATCCTTCGCGCTCCCGAACGCGACGCTGTCGTTCTGGACGCTCACCTTCCACTTCTCCTTGTACTCAGGCTCGGCATATGTGTCGATCAACCGGTTGAAGTCGGCTATTATATTCCCCAGCCACTTCTGCATCTTGTCGGGTGTGAGGCGCAGCTCCTTGACTAGCCTGTCTATCTTGTTTATGAAGAGGACTGGCCTGACGCGCTCCTCCAGAGCCTGTCTGGTCACGGTCTCCGTCTGGACCATTATGCCCTCCACGGAGTCCACGACCACCACCGCTCCATCCAGGGCCCTGAGGCTCCTGGTCACCTTCCCGGTGAAGTCGATGTGCCCAGGGGTATCTATCATGTTGAACACGTATGGTTTATCGTTGTACTCATAGTACAGGGTGACGTTGGCGGCCTTTATCGTCATGCTCCTCTTCTGCTCCAGATCCATGTAGTCCAGCACGAGCGCTTGGCCCGCGAGGTTAGGCGACACCATCCCGGCCGCCAGTAGAAGGTTGTCCGAGAGCGTCGTCTTTCCGTGGTCCACATGGGCTATCACGCCGAAGTTCCTTATCTGGTCCCTCTGATTGACCACCTTGACGGCCTCCGCCACTGTCTTGAACCTTGGCATTGTCCAGTACCCACCCTACTTCAATCGCGATCCATGGTTCGTTTTTAAACGTTAGCGTCACAACATGGACGTGCAGGACCTCAGGCTGGAGGACAATGACCGGCTCCTCAGGGCGAAGGTGGAGACGGAGGAGGACCTCTGGGCACTGTACGCCACGATAAGGCCGGGGGACGTCGTGTTCTCCAGGACGTCCAGGGAGCTCAGGGGTGATGGAGGGGGAAGCCGGAGGAAGGCTATGACATTGGGAGTGCGCGTGAAGGAGCTGGAATACCAGCCGTTCACGAATCGGCTCAGGATACGCGGTGTGATAGAGGCGTCGCCGAAGGAGCTGGATCTGGTTGGACAGCACCACACCCTCTCAATAGAACCCGGCATGGAGCTGGCAATCCGCAGGGAGGATCGGTGGAGGGCTGAGGACATGGCCGAGCTGAAGAGACTGTCGAAGGGCGCAACTTACAGGGCGCTCGTCGTCGCGGTGGACGATGAGGAATACGCGATCGCCCTCGTCCACGGGAGCGGCGTACAGGAGCTGGTGGAGAAGGACATGAGGCTTCCAGGGAAGGATCAGCCGGAGGAGAGGGAGCGCGCGCAGTCCAGCGCCATGTCGGAGATCGCAAGACAGGTTCGCAGGGCGATCGCAGAGCACGGCGTGCATCACCTCATAGTTGCGGGCCCAGCCCACTGGAAGGAGGACCTGGCTGCGTTGTTGAGGGATCTGGAGGGATCCGGCGTCAGGATGCTGGTGGACAGCACGTCCTATGGAGGCATCAAGGGGATCTACGAGGTCCTCAGGAGGGACGCCGTGAAGGAGGTCCTGAGGGACGCCATACTTATGGAGGAACTGGAGGCCATGGACAGGATAAACTCCATCGCTGCCAGGGATCCGGATCTTCTGGCGTATTCTCTCGAGGGAGTAGAGGAAGCGGTGCTGAACGGCGCAGCCGAGGAGGTCGTGGTCGACTCAGGGCTCATCAGATCCCCGGACGCCGAGACGTCGCGGAGGACGCTCCGGCTGCTGGACGAGGCCAGGCGAACTAGGACGAAGATAACTGTGCTCGAATCCAGGCATCCCGAGCTCAGGGTATGGATATCCAGCTTCGGCGGCATAGTCGCCATTCTCAGGTATCGGATGAGACGCGAACGATCGGCTAATGTGTATCTAGGAGTAGATGCGGCGGGCGGGATTTGAACCCGCGATCGCTGGCTTGGGAGGCCAGTGTCCTAGACCAGACTAGACGACCGCCGCGCGGCCCATGATCCAGCGCCACGGGGATAAATACCTTCCCGACAGCGCTCACTGTGAGCTACTCCTCGGCTGAAGCCCCGGGAGCTTCGCGGGCACTGCGGGCGGCCCCCGCCCTGATCTACTCACTATATTGAGCATCGACCGTGGAGCGCACGCCGCGTCGGGCAGGGCCC
>ERZ1669250.536-NODE-536-length-16600-cov-7.410819_pt1 | contig 16600 bp, 17 predicted proteins | sample MGYA00579295_ERZ1669250 | MGnify/ENA primary metagenome ERZ1669250 (study PRJEB41166, sample SAMN08046056) | hot springs metagenome | biome: hot spring; feature: acid hot spring; material: thermophilic sediment; isolation source: thermophilic sediment from acid...
TCTGGGGCTTTCCGCACATGTGGATGGCCACTGTTGAGCTGTCACTCTTCGTCTTCGCCGGCGTGTCTGCTTGGTTCATCCTGAAGAATCGCAATGCCGACCTCTTCACCAAGTTGCTGAAGCCGACTCTGCTCGCGCTGCTCATCGTCACGCCCATCCAGATCTTCATCGGTGACAGTGCTGGCAAGGACGTGGCCGAGTATCAGCCGACTTCTCTGGCGGCCATGGAGGGGCACTACCACACCTACCTACCCGACGGCAGCCCTAACACGTCCTGGAACCTCATCGCCATCCCCAACGCCAACAACGACGGGAATCTGTTTCAGATCGGTATCCCGCATGTGCTGAGCCTGCTGGAGACGCACACTTGGAACGGCGTGGTGAAGGGGCTGGATCAGTTCCCGGCCAACGATCGCCCCGATGTTTGGGTGCCGTTCTATGCCTTCCGGGCCATGGTCGCCATCGGCTTCTTCCTGTTCTTCGTAGCGCTGTGGGGCAATTGGCTGCGCCTGCGGGGCAAGCTCTCTGCGCGTGAACTGCAGAAGCGCCCCTGGTTCCTGCGTGCCCTGGTACTCTCCAGCCTTCTGCCCTTCCTGGCCATCTGGACCGGCTGGTGGGTGCGGGAGATCGGCCGGCAGCCCTGGCTGGTCTACGGCATGATGCGCACCTATGAGGGGGTCAGCCACATGAGTGTCGCTCAGGAGATCGTCTGGTTTGCTGGCTACATCGTCTTCGAACTCGTGGTCTGGGCGGGCGCCTGGTACTTCTTCACCCGGGTCATCGCCAAGGGTGTGGATGACATCGCGCCTTCCGAGACGCTCTTCCATCACTCGGAAGAGGACGAGAGCCAAGCCGGCGGTGGCCATGCCCGGCCGAGCTTCGCCAAGCCGGTCATGGAACGCAATCGCTGAGGCCGTAACGGAGACCGTACTGCAGGGTCGGCACGGTGCCGACCCTGTAGCCAATAAAGAGGATTGCCATCATGGAATTGACTCACGACATACTGCGCATCAGCTCCGCACTGTCCACCTGGTGGTGGCTGCTGCTGGCGCTGATGTTTCTGTTTTACATCGCTCTGGATGGGGCGGATCTGGGGGCGGGCATCTTTGCCCTCTTCTCCAAGGACGAGGACGAACGCGGCGCCATCATGGCGTCCATGGCCGGCTTCTGGGACGGCAACGAGACCTGGCTGGTCGTCGCCGGCGGCGTACTCTTCGGGGCTTTCCCCGTCGTCTATGGTTCGGCCTTCAACTATCTCATGATTCCGCTGATGCTGGCGCTCTGGGCCATCATCATGCGCGCGGTAGCCTTCGAGTTTCACATTCACGCCCGCAGCAGCCGCAAGATCTGGGGCTGGTTCTTCGCGCTGGGCAGCCTCATTGCCACCTTCTTCGCCGGCGTCGCTCTGGGCGCCACACTGCAGGGCTTCCCCATGAGTTCCGGCTTGGCCATTGCCGGGGTCGAGAGCGGCGGCTACACCAGCCCCGTCCTGCACTTCTCCGGCTCGGCCATGCACTGGCTCAGTCCCTTCTCCCTGTGGACGGGTGTGGGCGCGGTCATTGCCGCCGGTCTCGCGGGCGGTCTCTATCTCTGTGCCCGTTTCGTCCCCGGGGACGTCATCCACGAGCGGGCCAAGACCTGGACCAACATCTTCTCGCTGCTGGCCTTGGCGGCCATCGTCGTCACCATCGTCTGGTCCTACGCCATCTTCCCTTGGGCCGCGGCCAAATGGACCGGTCCCTACTGGTACATCTGGGCTGGCTGGCTCTTGCTGACCCTCTTCTTCGCCTACCAGTCCATGACCAGTCACAGCAGCGGCCGCAACTTCACCGCCCTGCTCTGGGGTGAGGCAGTGGTGGTCTCCCTCTGGGTCGCCATGTGGGCAACCATGTATCCCTACATCGTGCCCGGAACCTGGACCATCGAGGCGGCGGCCAATCCGGCCAACTCCCTGGCGGTCTTCACCCTGTTCATGACCGGATTCGTACCGGTGATGATCATGTACAACTGGTACCAGATCTGGGTCTTCCGCGGCCGCTTCACCAAAAAGAGCGTCTACGGCGGACACTGAGCCAGCCTGGCAAGGAAAGGAACGGGGCCCGATGGGCCCCTTTTTCATGGCTGTGGACGCAACTTTATGCCTCGTCTTTGGTCTACTCACCCACAGGGATATTGCCGCAAAACCTTCGCAAAAAAGGATTCACCGTGAGTGCCATACACCTACTCAGCCGACTGAGCCGCTGCCGCAGCTCCCACAATCAGAATCCGCCGGACCTCACCGAGGTCCTCGCCGCCGTCTCCGAGCGCCAGTGGGTGCTGGAGCGGCAATGGCAGAGCATCATCCAGTCCTTGCCCGAGGCCTCACCAGCAGAGATCACCAGCCGTCTCCTGGCGCTGGATGAGGAGAGAGTGCGCTATCGGCGGTTCTGGACGCTCTTGCGTGCCAATCTGCGCGCTGCCCGTGGAGAGCAGGCGGCGCAGGCAGACTGCGGCGATACCCCATCGCGGCATAGCCGCGACGACGGGAGCGCTGTCAGCGATTGCCTTGACAGCAGGCCCAGCGCTCGGTAGTCTTTGCACCCTTGGCAAAGAACCCCTAACCGGAGTTTCCCGATGAAAACCTATTCCGCCAAGTCCCACGAGGTGCAGGGGGACTGGTTCGTTGTTGACGCAACCGACAAGGTGCTGGGGCGCCTGTCGGCGGAGCTTGCCCGTCGTCTGCGCGGCAAGCACAAGCCCGAATTCACGCCGCACGCGGACATCGGGGACTACATCGTCGTCGTCAACGCGGCCAAGGTCGCCGTCACCGGCAATAAGGCGAAGGACAAGATGTACTATCGCCACACCGGCTACGTCGGCAACCTCAAGAGCGCATCCTTCGAGAAGATGATGGAGACGCACCCGGAACGGGTCATCGAGATCGCGGTCAAGGGCATGCTGCCCAAGAATCCTCTGGGGCGGGCCATGTATCGCAAGCTTCGGGTCTATGCCGGCGCCGAGCATCCGCACTCGGCACAACAGCCCCGCCCTCTCGATATTTAAGGCGAAAGAATCCATGGAACAGTATTACGGTACCGGACGTCGAAAGAGCGCTACGGCACGCGTCTATCTGCGGCGCGGTTCGGGTAAGATCATCATCAACAAGCGTAGCCTGGAAGAGTACTTTGGCCGTGAGACCTCACGCATGGTGGTCCTCCAGCCGCTGGAACTGACGGGTCATGGCAGCCAGTTCGATATCCTCGTCAATGTCAGCGGCGGCGGCGCCAGTGGCCAGGCCGGCGCCATTCGTCATGGCATCACCCGCGCCCTCATGCGCTACGACGAAACCTTGCGGCGCCCGCTGCGCAGTGCCGGATTCGTCACCCGGGATGCTCGCGAGGTAGAACGCAAGAAAGTGGGCAAGCACAAGGCGCGGCGCAGTCATCAGTTCTCCAAGCGCTGATTTCTGCTGCACTTCCAGCCGAAAGCCGCCTCAGGGCGGCTTTTTCGTTGCAGCCCATGACCCTTTATCAGACTCTAGGTGGCGGCCATGATTCGTGTGGGGATTGTCGGTGGTACCGGGTATACCGGCGTTGAACTGGTGCGCTTGCTGGCGGGGCACCCCGAGCTACAGCTGGAGGTCGTTACCTCCCGCACGGAGGCGGGACAATCGCTGGTGGATTTTTTCCCTAATCTGCGCGGCCACACGACCTTGCGCTACGAGGCACCGGATCTGGCGCGCCTGCGAGAGCTCGACCTCGTTTTTTTTGCCACACCGCACGGCGTTGCCATGGATATGGCACCGGGTCTCGTCGCCGCGGGGGTTCGGGTCATCGACCTTGGCGCCGACTTTCGTCTGAAAGATCCAGCCAGCTATGAACACTGGTACGGCCTCGCCCACAGTGCCACGGATTTGCTGGCCGAGGCCAGCTACGGCCTACCGGAACTCTTTCGGGAGGAAATCCGCGGCAGTCGCCTGGTGGCCAATCCCGGCTGTTATCCCACGGCGGTGATCCTTGGCCTGCAGCCGCTCTTACAGGCGGGCCTCTTGCACCTGGACAGCCTCATCGCCGACTGTAAATCCGGGGTAAGTGGCGCAGGGCGGACGGCGCGCCTGGGCCTCATCCTCGCGGAGACCTCGGACAACGTCCAGGCCTATGGCGTGAGCGGCCACCGCCATCGCCCTGAGATCGAGGCGGTGCTCGGCCGCAGCTGCGGACGGGATCTGGAGCTGCAGTTCAGCCCACACCTCATGCCCATGATCCGCGGCATCCACGCTACCCTCTACGGGCGCCTCAATCGCTCGCTGAGCGACGCGCAGCTGCAGGAGATCTACGCGCAGCGCTATGCCCATGAGCCTTTTGTGGACGTACTGCCATGGGGCAGCCATCCGGCCACCCGGTCCGTACGCGGTGCCAATGTCTGTCGGATCGCCGTGCATCAGCCGCGGCCGGGACAGGTCGTCGTGCTCTCGGTGATCGACAATCTGGTCAAAGGCGCTGCCGGCCAGGCCTTGCAGAATCTGAATCTACTCTTCGGCTTTCCAGAGACCCTGGGTCTGGAGCAGATTGCCCTCTTACCCTGAAGCCATGGGCCTTGCCGAATAAAGCGGGCGATAGACTTGATGTCAGTCAGGCGCGGTGCCGCCAGTCCGCGCCCCAAGAAAAGAGCTGGTGCGACAGGATTCTTCAACAGAGTCAGCTTGTTAGACGGTCCTTTCAAGAATTGTCGACGTTTTGCTACAACAGCTGCCCGAACGGCTGCCGCAAACCCAGCAAAACCAGACTCAGAGAATATGGCACGATATGTGCTTCCAAAAGCTTTCGAGAACTCTGTCGGAGCATGACCTATGAAAGCACACAGACGATATCGGACGGCCGCCTTCGGCCTGATGCTGGGGGGCGCTCTGCTCGCAGGCGCGTGCAGTCAGACTGTGCAAGCGGACGATTTTTCTTTGGGTGTCGCGATCCCCGGGGCAAGCCTGTACCTGGGTCAGGCTCCACGGTATTACTACGCTCCGCCGGTGGTTGTCGCGCCTCCGCCACAGCCCGTGTACTACGTGGCCCCGCCGGCGCCCGGGTACTATGTCGTGCCGGAAGGACGACGCTGGAAAAGGCACGGTCCGCCACCCTGGGCACGTGGCCATCACGATAGACACTGGGAACACTGGGACGACGATTGAGAGTGACTCAGATTGCCGAAATGGAATCTTTCCCAGGACCCTGGGTCCATAACTCTACACGGATAAAGAGGGGAACCTTATGACGACTCAAAACCTTGGAACGGTAGCGCGGGCCGGTGTCCTGGCCCTGGCAGTGATCGGCCTTGCCGGCTGCGCGAACATGAGCCCAACGGGCCAGCGCGCCCTCAGTGGCGGCGCCATCGGTGCCACGGGTGGTGCGGTACTGGGCGCTGTGGCTGGTGGCAATCCGGCCCTTGGCGCCGCAGTGGGTGGTGCGGTGGGCGCCGGCGTCGGCGCCGCCCTGCCCAGCATCGAAAGAACCCTCAACGGCGGCTGAGCGGAGCGCGCACTCCTACGGCCTATTTTCGATAGAAGCGCCTGGACGTCCACGGAACCGGACGTCCAGGCGTTTTGCCGTTGGACGCCTCGCCAGTACGCCCGGCGGGCACCCCGGCCCATTTTCCAGTATCCTGAAGGCCCATCGACCCCGTCGGTTGAGGCCTCAGGATGAATCCCGAAACCCTTCTGATCCTTTTCGTCTGCGCATCGCTCCTGGCGGTGGTCGCCAATCGGGTGCGCATTCCCTATGTGGTGGCGCTGGTCCTGGGCGGCCTGCTCCTCGGCTCATTGAAGCTTTTTCAGGCGCCCGTCCTCAGTCAGGACCTGCTTTTCAACGTGGTTCTGCCGGGCCTGATCTTCGAGTCCGCCTATCATCTGCCAGCGCCCGCCCTCTGGCGTGACCGCCTCGCCATCTTTGGTCTTGCAGTGCCGGGGGTTCTGCTGTCCATCGTTCTGACCGCCGCGGTCTTCGTCTGGAGCAGTCATTTTCTCGGCGATCTGGAGGGCGTGGTCATGCCCTTCGGCATCGCTCTGGTATTTGGCGCCATGGTGGCCGCCACCGATCCCATCTCGGTCGTCGCCATCTTCCGTCAGTTGCAGGCCCCCGCTCGCCTCACCCTGCTTGTGGAAAGCGAGAGCTTGCTCAACGATGGTACTGCCATCGTCTTCTTCACGCTCTTTCTCGGTATCGCCACGGGCGCTTCGGCTCACTGGACGACCTTGGCCACGAGCTTTTTTGAGATCGTCGGCGGCGGCATTCTGGTGGGGGGCTTCATCGGCTGGCTGGCGGCGGAGTGGATCAAGCGGGTGGACGACGCCATGGTGGAGATCACCCTCACCATCCTGGCCGCCTATGGGAGCTTTCTTGCCGCCGATCAGCTGGGCTACTCCGGCGTCATCAGTACCGTGGTGGCGGGTCTTGTCTGTGGCGCGACGGGTATCCGCCAAGGTATGGCGCCCAGTGTCAGCCTGGCAGTGAATACCTTCTGGGAGTATCTGGGCTTCGTCCTGAACTCCCTGGTATTCCTCCTGGTGGGCTTTACCATCCACCTGCCGGAGCTGTTCCGGGTCTGGCCCCTGATTCTGGCCGCCTACGTTGCCATCACCGTCGCCCGTGCCAGCGTGGTCTACGGCGTCGGCGCCCTGCTCAGCAAGACCCGCTCGCACATTCCCTGGATCTGGCACTTCATCCTGCTCTGGGGCGGCGTACGCGGGGCTCTGTCCATGGTGCTGGTGCTCAGTTTGCCGCCGCATTTTCCCTATCGCGAGATCCTGGTCAACCTGGTGTTCGGGGTCGTCCTGCTGACTATCCTCATCCAGGGTCTGACCATGACTCCCATCGCCAGGAGCCTCGGCATCATCGATCCCAGTGATCGCTGGAGCATCCTGGAGGCCCGCCGCATGCGTCTGCGCCTGGCTCAGAGTACCCTGGACGATCTGGAACGCCTGAGCCGCGAGGAGTTCTATTCCGAAGAGGCCATCGAGCTCATCCGCAAGCACTTTACCATGATTCGGGAGGAATCCCGGGCGAGCCTGGGCAGCCTCGACTTTGATCCCGCCAAACGCCTTCAGGGGGATTTCACGCGACTGTACCAGCGCCTTCTGGCGCGCCAAAAAAAGCGGCTTCTGGACGCCCAGCAGGCGGGCCTCATCAGCCAGCGCACCTTCGATGAACTGCGAGCCGACCTGGACGCCGAGACCCTGGATCTGGAGTCGCAGCCGCGAAACCTGAGGGAGCGTTGGCTGGAAGAGATCCGCGAGCGCGAGGGAGGTGGCGAGTCCTCCTCTCAGCCGGCCGCGATCGACAAAGATTCGGCGAGGGAATAGACCGGTCGCACGGACTCACGGGTCGGCATGGCGACTGGCAGGGACGCCGCCACGGCATCCCTTGCGCCGACAGGCGTCGCTGCAGTACTGGATCTGATCCCAGCAGCGCGCCCAGGCCTTGCGCCAGGTCATGGGCCGCCCACAGGCTGCACAGATCTTGCTGGGCAGAAAACTTTTATTGCCTTTGAAAGGCCGCGATTTCCTCACGAAAGGCGCTCCTGACATCCATCCCTTGCTGCGACGATGCGTGTAGGCTCGTGTCTGTCCGCGGACTTGGCTCCGTCCCGAGGACAAGGCACCGGGGTCCCCGACCAAGACTCTATGGGGACCTGACCTCTACAGCCTGCATCCGGGTGCCGCAGCCGCTCAGGAGCCCAGGGAGGGGTCATCACCGGCATCACCCTCGGCATAGTAGCGCAGCTCGATCTGATTGCCATCCGGGTCCCGCAAATAGACCGAGATCCCCGTGCCGCGGGCACCATAGCGCCGCACGGGTCCGGACTCTACGGGCACATCATGGGTTCTGAGTCGTTCTACTAGGTGATCCCATGCCGTCTTCGTCGTGGAAAGGCAAAAATGATTGAGGTTGCCGGGATCCACCCTGTGTTGCCCAGGCTTCGCCCAAAAGTCTCTTGGAAAGAGGTCGATGATGGTCTGCTCGTTGATGCGCACCGAAGGAAAGGGCGCCTTGCCGGCGCGATAAGCATCCAGTCGCTCCGGCTGAAGCTCGAGAACCTCCCGGTAGAAGGCGATCATCTCCTCCATGTTTTCAACATTGAGAACGATGTGATCCATCTGCATAGGCACGCGCTTGCTCCTGGGGCCCGAAAGGCCCTGTTCCTGCATCACCGGGCTCGAACTTCAAAGCTGTACCGCAAGGCGCCATCCACTCCCACGGGTGCTCGTGGTAACGCTTGCTTCAGCACCGGCATCCTCAGTATAAATCACCCGGCCTGGCCCCTCGGCTTCTGCCGGAAAGAGAACGGGCCGTGGCTCCTTGGGGACCAAAAAAAGGAAAGGCCCCGGATGATTATCCAAGGCCTTGCTAGATATGGTGCGCGATACTGGATTCGAACCAGTGACCTTTGGCTTCGGAGGCCAACGCTCTATCCAGCTGAGCTAACCGCGCGCAAAGCGCATTATAGGGCGGAGTATTCGCAGCTGTCCACGGATAGGGGGACAAGACGTCAGCGCGCCTGGGGTCGAAGCCCCCATCGGCGTCTCAGGGGCGCGGTCGATAATCCAGAGCCAGCCAGTACTGCTCTGCGGAGCGGGCGCGCGAGGCCTCGGGCTTGCGCACGACGATGCGGCGAAAGGAACTTTGCAGTTCTCGGCGCAGCTCCTGCGCTCCGGCCCCCATGAATACCTTCATGAGCAGCTTGCCGCCCGGGACAAGCCATTCTCGCGCCAGATCCAGCGCCAGTTCGCACAGGGCCATGGCACGCGCCTGGTCGGCGCTGGCGATACCCGAGAGATTTGGCGCCATGTCGCTCAAGATGAGGTCGACGCCCTCCGGAAAGGCGGCACGGCATTGGGCGATGACGGACTCATCGTAGATATCTCCCTGGATCACCAGGGCTCCTGCCACGGGATCCATGGCCAGGCGGTCCACGGCGACGAGTCGTCCCTCGGGCCCGACGATGGCGGCGGCTACCTGGGTCCAGCCGCCCGGTGCCGCCCCCAGATCCAGGACCCGCAGCCCTCGCCGCAGGAGCCCGTCCTTGTCCTGGATCTCCAGCAATTTGTAGCTGGCCCGAGAGCGATAGCCCTCACGTGCCGCCCGCTGTACGTAGGGATCCTGAAAATGTTCGCGTAACCACTGCTTACTGGATTTGCTGCGCGCCACCTGCACTCCCCAGGACACGACATCGGGGCCCGCGGCTTTGACCACCCGCAGGCTGGGCCGTACACTCTTCACTCTTAGTCATCGGGAAAGCATAGCATGTTGAGCAGCAAAGAAAGACAGGCCCTGAAGGCGCGCGCCCACCCGCTGCAGCCGGTCCTCATGGTGGGTAGCGCGGGCCTCGGTCCCGCCCTCATGGAAGAGCTGGACAGGGTCCTGCTCCACCATGAACTCATCAAGCTGCGCCTGCCCGCTCTGGAACACGAGGCCCGGGATGCCATGGTCGCCGAAATCCTGGCCGGCAGCGGTGCCGAGGCTGTCGCCCGAATCGGCCGGATTCTGATTCTGTATCGTCCGCGCCCGCCCGAGCCGGTGCGCGTACCGGCCAGCAAGCCGGCCCCCACCAAGGCCGCTGCCGCTCCCCGGCGCCTGCGGCATTGAGTCGTGCTGTCGCCCGGCGTTCGCTTTTCTTCACAACGCTCACCTGCACTGCAGGCAGTCCACCCTGTCCCCGACGGAAGTCCAGTACACCATGAGTGACATCCTGAACGAACGATCCTACCAGCCCCAGACCCTCGAGGCAGAAATCCAGAAGTTCTGGGAAGCGCGCGAAGACCACCGCGCCCCCGCCGAGCCCGACGGTGAAAAATTCTACGTCCTCGCCATGTTCCCCTATCCCTCGGGTCAGCTGCACATGGGGCACGTGCGCAACTACAGCATCGTCGACGCCATTGCCCGCTACCAGCGCATGCGCGGCAAGAGCGTGCTGCACCCCATGGGCTGGGACGCCTTCGGGTTGCCCGCCGAAAATGCGGCGCTGAAACATGGCGTGGCACCGGCGCAGTGGACCTTCGAGAACATCGCCCACATGCGCGGTCAGCTCAAGCGCCTGGGTCTGTCCTACGACTGGTCCCGGGAGTTTGCCACCTGCACCCCGGAATATTATCGCTGGGAGCAGTGGCTGTTCCTGAAGCTCTGGGAAAAGGGACTGGTCTATCAAAAGGAAAGCACGGTCAACTGGGATCCCGTGGATCAGACCGTACTGGCCAACGAACAAGTGGTGGATGGCCGCGGCTGGCGTTCGGGAGCGCTGGTGGAGCGCCGGGAGATTCGTCAGTGGTTCCTGCGCATCACCGCCTACGCCGAGGAACTGCTACAGGGCCTCGAGCAGCTGCAAGGACACTGGCCGGAGCAGGTGCTGACCATGCAGCGCAACTGGATCGGTCGCTCCGAGGGAGCCGAGATCCACTTCCCCCTGGTGGGCGAGGACGCGGTCATCAAGGTCTTCAGTACCCGTCCCGATACCCTGATGGGGGCCACCTACGTGGCCCTGGCGCCGGAGCACCCTCTGGTGCTGGCCAGGGCCAGTGCGGATCCGACCCTCGCGGCCTTCGTCGAGCGCTGCAAGCACGTCGCCGTATCCGAGGCCACGGTGGAGACTCAGGAGAAAGAGGGCCATCCCCTGGGCATCACGGTGCGGCACCCTCTGACCGGCGAAAGCCTGCCGGTGTGGACGGCCAATTTCGTGCTCATGGGCTACGGCGAGGGTGCGGTGATGGCCGTACCGGCGCACGATCAGCGCGACTTTGAATTTGCCCGGAAGTACGGTCTGCCCATTCGCCCGGTGATCCAACAGCCCGGGGCGGCGACCGATGAGCAGCCAGAGGCCGCGTATACGGGTCCTGGACGCCTCTTCCACTCCGGGCCCTTCGATGGCCTCGACTCGGAGGAAGCCAAGACCCGCATCACCGAGACCTTGGCCGCCCAGGGACTCGGCCGCAAGACCGTAAACTGGCGTCTGCGCGACTGGGGTATCTCCCGCCAACGCTATTGGGGCACGCCCATACCCATGATCCACTGCCCCCACTGCGGCGTCGTACCGGTGCCGGAGGCAGATCTACCGGTGATCCTGCCCACCCACTATCAGCTGCAGGACCCCCGCTCACCACTGCTGGAAGATCCGGCCTTCCGCGATGTAGCTTGCCCCCAGTGCGGCGGACCGGCACAGCGCGAGACGGACACCATGGATACCTTTGTGGAGAGTTCCTGGTACTTTGCCCGTTTCACATGTCCCGATGCCCAAACCATGCTGGACGGGCGTGCCCAGGCCTGGATGCCTGTGGATCAGTACGTGGGTGGGGTCGAACACGCGGTGCTGCACCTCCTCTACGCCCGCTTTTTCAATCGGCTCCTGCGCGACTTCGGGCTCTTGCCCGCGGACGGTCGTTTCGATGAGCCCTTCCGCCGCCTTCTCACTCAGGGCATGGTCCTCAAGGACGGTGCCAAGATGAGCAAATCCAAGGGCAATACCGTCGATCCCCAGGAGCTGCTGGATCGTTATGGGGCCGATACCGCGCGGCTCTTCATCCTCTTCGCCGCCCCCCCGGAGCAGTCGCTGGAGTGGTCCGACAGCGCCGTGGATGGGGCCTATCGTTTCCTGCAAAGGGTCTGGCGCCTGGTACAGGACTACGGTGAGCGGCCCAGCCCTTTGCCTACGGAACTCTCACCGGCCGCCCGAGATCTGCGTCGTGCCATTCATCAATGCATAGAGCGGGTGACCTTCAACCTGGAGGAACGTCAGCATTTCAACGTCGCCATCGCCGCGTGCATGGAACTGACCAACCACCTGGCGCGGGTGGATGGCGATGATGCCGAGCTCCGCGCCGTTCTGGGCGAGGGCCTGCGCGCCCTGGTACGGATGCTGGCACCTTTCACGCCACACCTGGCCGAGGCCTGCTGGATGACGCTGGGTGGGGAGACGGCCCTGGCCCACACTCCCTGGCCCGAGGTGGATCCCGAGGCGCTGCTGACCGAAACTTTGACCCTGGTCGTCCAGGTCAACGGCAAGCTGCGGGAACGTCTGGATTTTCCAGCGAGCGCCGACGAGGCGGAAATCCGCGCCCTGACCCTGGCCCACCCCCGTGTGCAGAAACACGTGGAAGGCAGAGAATTGCAACGGGTCATCGTCGTGCCGGGCCGACTCGTCAATCTGGTGCTCTCCTGATGCGACGCCAGTTTTCGGGTCCTGCGCTACGGCTGACGGTACTGCTGTTGGGGGCGAGCCTCAGTGCCTGTGGCTTTCACCTGCCCACGGGCAGCACCATCCCACCGCGCCTGCAGGGCCTGCAGGTGGTTGCCTCGGGGCCGGCGGGGGGGTCGCTGGCCACTGCCGTGGAGCGGGAACTTGCCCGCGACGGAAATCACAGCTCTGCCACCGCACCGGTGCTGCACATCAGCAATGCCTATGTCAGCCAGCGTATCATCAGCATCAGTCCCAGTACCGGCGTTGCGCTGGAGTTTCTCAATACCTTGCACGCCGAGATCAGTCTGCGCCAGGGGGATCGGGTCCTGCTGCCACCGCAACCCTTGTTGGTGGAGCACAGCTTTACCTATAACAGCTCCAACCCCCTCGCCACCAACGTACAGCAGGAGGAAGACCAGCGCCTGCTGTTCCAAGAAGGGGCCCGCGATATCCTGCGTCGAGTCCTCTATAACCAGGGTCTGCGCGACGGACACTGATGCGCGTCAAGGGCGAGCGGTGGTCGGCGCATGTGCAGCAGGCTCTGCCCGCCGTTGCCGCCATCTTCAGCGACGAGATCCTGCTGCGCCAAGAGGCGCTGGCGCATTATCTGGAGGCGGCCCGAGTGCAGGGTTACACCGCACGCCAGCGGCTCTACCAGCAGGATGAACCCTGGGAAGCACTGCGGGACGAGCGCGACGCCCTCTCCCTCTTCACCGAGAATCGCTGCCTGATCCTGCAGCTGGATCATCTGAAGTTGCCCAAGGCCGCTACCACGGCCCTGGCACACTGGCTCGCCGCCCCCGCGGAAACGACCCGCCTTTGTCTGGTCGGCCCCCGCCCCGATCCCGGGCAGCAGAAGCAGGAGTGGTTCCGCACGCTGGAAAAATCGGCGGCAGTGCTCATCCTGTACCCACCCAACGCCCAGGAATGGCCGCAATGGGTGGCAGCGCGACTGCGCCAGGCCGGCCTCGCGGCCGATGACGCGGGCCTGCAGCTGCTCTGCGAACTGACCGCCGGCAATCTTGCGGCCTGTCAGCAGGCCATCCTGCGACTGGGCGAGTCTGCCCAGGGCCGCATCGATGCCGTTACCATCCGGGAACAGCTGGCCGATGATAGCCGCTTCACGGTCTTTGAACTGGCCGATGCCGCGCTGCGCGGCGAGATGGAACGGGTAGACCACATCTTGGGCCGGCTGCGAGGCAGTGATGCCGAGCCCGTGCTGCTGCTATGGGCACTGCACCGCGATCTGCGGCTCTTGCTACGCCTGCAGAGCGAAGACGCCACCACCCTGTGTCGCGAGGAGCGACTCTTCCCTCCCCGGAGTCTGTGGCTACGCCAGGCAGCGGCGCGCATCCCGGCCAAGACGCTGTGGGACGGCCTGGCCAGCTGCCGCGCCATCGACGCGCGCATCAAAGGTCAGGATCCGAGTCCTTTGTGGCCGGCCATCGGCAGCCTTGCCCTGCGCATTGCCGCTGCCCGCCCCTGAAGGCACAATGCGGCTTTACGCCATGGGCATTGCGGCAAGAAAGGCCGCCCTGCTCTGGCCTGCCACTAGCGAGGAGACCGTATGACTCAGGAAATCGAGGCGGAAGTCCGCACCCTCGGCCAACGCGCGCGCCGGGCCCAGGGGCAGCTGCTGGGCAGCGACAGCGGTGCCAAGAATCGCGCACTGCTGGGAATGGCGGAATTCCTGCGCCGCGACGCCGAGGATATCCAGCGCGCCAACCGCAAGGATCTACGCGCCGCCGAGGCGGCCGGTCGGGATCCGGCCTTCATGGATCGCCTGCGCCTGGACGAGGGCCGCATCGAGGCCATGGCCACGGGCCTCGAGCAGATCGCCGCCCTCCCCGATCCCGTGGGGGAGATCACCGATCTGGCCTATCGCCCTAGCGGTATCCAGGTGGGGCGCATGCGCATGCCCCTGGGCGTCATCGCCATGATCTACGAGTCCCGCCCCAATGTAACGGCCGATGCCGCGGGTCTCTGCCTGAAATCCGGCAATGCCGTGATCCTGCGCGGTGGCTCCGAATCCCTGCACAGCAATCTGGCCATCGCCGAGCGTCTGCGTGCCGCGCTGGGCCGGGCGCAGTTGCCCCTGGACGTGGTGCAGTACCTACAGATTCCCGATCGGGAGGCTGTGGGAGCCCTCATCCGTATGGACGATCTGGTGGACGTGATCATTCCCCGGGGCGGCAAGGGTCTCTTGAGCCGGATCCGCGCGGAGGCCACGGTGCCGGTCATCATGCATCTGGACGGCAACTGCCACGTCTACGTGGATCGCGACGCCGACGCCACCAAGGCTCTGAAGATCGTGGTCAATGCCAAGACCCAGCGGCTCGGCACCTGCAACACCGCCGAGAGTCTGCTCATCCATCGCGACCGGGTGGACGACCTGCTGGAGCCCCTGACGACGGCTCTGCGCGAGAAAGGCGTGGAGATCCGTGCCTGTAGCGAGAGTCTGCCCCGCATTCCTGGGGCGGTGGCGGCGACGGAAGAGGACTTCGCCACGGAATATCTGGCGGCCATCCTCTCCCTCAAGATCGTCGACGACCTCGATGCCGCCATCGCCCACATCGCCCGCTATGGCTCCGGGCACACGGAGTCCATTGTCACCGAAAACATCACGACGGCTCGCCGCTTCCTGCGGGAGGTAGATTCCAGCTCGGTGATGGTCAATGCCTCCACTCGCTTTGCCGACGGCTTCGAGTATGGTCTGGGGGCAGAGATCGGTATTTCCACCAACCGTCTGCACGTACGCGGGCCGGTAGGCCTGGAGGGCCTGACCCTGCAGAAGTGGATCGTGCTGGGGGACGGTCATATCCGCTCCTGAACCCTCGGCCTTGCTGCGCCAAGTGATGACTGCTGCCGCCGGTAACGGGGCAAGGGCGGCGGCAGAGAGCGCGGCGGCAAGGCTGGATGCCTCGACCCAAGCGGTAGTCCTCGCCGAGGCGAGGCACTGGGGTTTGCCGCTGCGCTTCGACCGCGATAGACCGGTTCTGGACTATCCCGCCGAGCGCCTGGATGCCGCGCGCATCGCCAAGCTGGGTGGCCCGGGTCTGCCGCCCGCCGAGATTCTGCCCTTCTGCGACTCCACCAATACCCGCATACTGGAACAGGCCGAGCTCCAGCTCTGTCTGAGCGAAGCACAATGGGCAGGGCGTGGTCGGCGTGGCCGGAGCTGGTACTCGCCCTTTGGCCGCCACCTCTATCTCAGTCTGCGCCTGTCTGCCCCGGCCAAACCGCCGGCGAGCCTGCCCCTGGTAGCGGCACTGAGCGCATACCAGGTGCTGGCTGCCCAACTCCCGGGACTGTGGGTCAAGTGGCCCAACGATCTCTGGCTGGACGGACGCAAGCTGGGCGGCTTTCTCGCCGAAGGTCGGCGGCGGGGCGGGCAGCAGGATTGGGTGCTGGGCATGGGTCTCAACTGCCACCTGGACCCGGGTCTGGATGCCAGCGGCACCTGCCTTGCCGAGCATGGCCAGCGGGTCGACCGCAATGCCCTGGCGGCCGCGATCCTGCGGCAATGGCAGGCAGACTTCCCGCTGCTGGCCAGCGCGGGTTTCACCGCCTTTGCCGAGCGCTGGGCGGCGGCCGACCGCCTCTGCGGCCAGACAGTGGAAGTCCAGCGTGATGGCCAGTGCCGGCTGGGACAGGCCCGTGGCGTCGACCACGCTGGCCGTCTGCGCGTCCAGATCGCTGGTGAGGAACGGTATCTCGATGCCGCGGATGTCCGTATTCGACCGGCCCCATGATCCTCATCGCCATCGGCAACACCCACACGCAGATCGCCCACACCGAAGACGGACGGAACTTTCGTGTCGAGCGCCGTCCCAGCGGCGCCGCCATTGCCGAGATACTTGCCGGATTACCATCGCCCTGGTCCTCCTGGCTGGCGGAAGAACCCATCTACCTTGGCGGTGTCGTCCCGGAGCGGGAAGCGCTCTGGCGAGCATGCCTCGCCTCGGGGCAGATACGCGACTGGGATGCGGAGCGTTTTCACGCACTGCTGCCCAACGCCTATGAGCCGCCCCAGAGTCTTGGCTTCGATCGCCGCTGCTGCCTGCTCGCCGCCGCCCGGGACTGGCCGGATCGAAACCTTTTGGTGGTGGATGCGGGTACCGCCATCACCTTGGATCTGCTGGCCGATGGGCGCTTTCACGGTGGCCGGATCCTACCAGGGTTGGGCCTCTCCTTGCGCGCGCTGGCCCAGCACACGGCCCAGCTTCCGACGCTGTCCCCCCAATCCTGCGCCGTGGATTTTGGTAACTCCACCGAGGAGTGTCTACTGCTGGGGGTGACGGCGGGGGCAGCAGCGGCCGTGGATGCCGCCCTGCGGGACGGGCGCCGTCGCTATCCGGGTAGCTTTTAAAGAAACCCACTCAAAAAATCCTATATTATCAAGTACCAC
>ERZ1669250.537-NODE-537-length-16461-cov-3.241619_pt1 | contig 16461 bp, 12 predicted proteins | sample MGYA00579295_ERZ1669250 | MGnify/ENA primary metagenome ERZ1669250 (study PRJEB41166, sample SAMN08046056) | hot springs metagenome | biome: hot spring; feature: acid hot spring; material: thermophilic sediment; isolation source: thermophilic sediment from acid...
GATATATGTGTATACCATGAGCCTGTATACGGTCGGTTTAATAGGTATGGCACTCTCATTACTACTTCTTAACCTCATTCCAGCAATTAGCGCCTTCACCGTATTTTTAGTATCATACGCCCTAGCAGAAATCGGAGTTGGTGGTGAAGAACCACCTGCCCTGGCCGCTACCACAGAATTAATGCCCCCTAACTATAGAGGTTCTATGCTCGTGTTAATCACGAATTTTGACAACATAGGCGCGGCCATAGCATCATTAATACTATTCCTATCCTTGCTTAGGAATACCCAGGTATCGGCTATTTGGGTTATGATAGGTTCAGCGCTGTTAGTAATAACTGCTGCCGTAATCATAAGACTTGCGACACCTGAATCGATTAGGTGGTTGTTGGTCAGGGGTTATAGGGATAGGGCTATGAAGATAGCCGAGGAGAAGGGGCTAACCTACACGCTTAATGATTACCATAGTGCAAAAGGCGTGAGGTTTCCACCGACGTGGTTTAGAGCGCTAATACTATCATTAATAGGTATTGCGCAATTGGCAACGTATGGCTTGATGGCATATTACATAATATACCTACCATCATTACCCTTCTCAAGTAATGAGTTGTTGGCTTCTCAAGTCGTGCTTTGGGCCAATGTTGGTGCCTCAGTCGCAGGTCTCATTGGTTTAGTAATCGATAAGGTGAGTAGGAGATTATTCACCCTATTCTCCTATATTGGTGGATTAATAACAATGATACCTATATTCGTAATTTACGGGCTCATAGCTACAAGTCCTATTGTGTCCTCATTGCCAATATTTTATACATTATTATTCATAAACATGGCATTTAGTGAGTTTGGATGGGCGGTTAGGGTTTTACTTGAGCCCGAATTATTCCCAACAAGGGTAAGGGCTACCTGGATAGGAGTAGTTAGGCTAGTTGCATGGGCTTTCTATGTGTCATTAATTTACTACCTACTAGCGTCGGCAAGCACATTCATATACCTACTATCAAACTTAATACTTTATATCATAGGCGCCGCGGCCGCTATTGCGTGGTATATATGGGGTGTTGAGACTAAGGGTTTACCGGTAAGTGCGCTGGATGGTTCTGTTAATAAATAATGAATTTTTATCTATTCACATACCATAAATACTTTAGGGTATTAGAACAATTATCTATCTATCCCAAATATATTTTGTAATTCTATAATTATTATCCCCGTAAATGTCTAAAAATTGAATAGGAAACCTTTTTAAACACCAAGTGAGACAAAACTTTCGCTTTACTCAATCTCCTTCATTACCTTCTAACCTGGTGATACCTATGGCTAAGCGGTACTTGGCGCTGGCGATGTTGGCGTCGGCTCTGTGGGGAATCTCGTACCCAATAACGTATCTAGCCCTACGGCTATATAGAGTTGAGGAGTTAATCTTCCTGAGTTATTTCTTTTCGGTGGTTTCATTTATGGTAATATTATCGTTACGGGGATATGATGTTAAGTCAATAATTAAGGGCTTGGTGTTATCGCCGATTAATTATGTGCTCGCATACCTATATACTGAGTTGTCGGGAGATGTTGGTGGTCTGACCGCACTATTGAGTTCTAGCTATATAGTGCCTTTATTAATCCTTGAGTATTTCGATGACGGTAAAGTCAACACTAGGTACTTAGTGTCGGCAGTGACGCTGCTTAGCGGTTTGTATTTACTATTTCAGGGCTATGACAATTCCATATACATAGCATTCTTACTCATGATAATGAATTTAGTATATACGTTAGTTCTTGCTAAGATTAATGACGTTGATATCGTTAATCTCGTGTTTGGTCAATCATTGGGCACACTAGCCATTTCCTACCTGGTAATGATTAATTCCATTTCCATAAGCGCCCTTAACCTTAACATTCACGACCTTTACTATCCATTAATACTATCTTTGGTTGGTAATTCAATCCCATATACACTCTACGCAATGGCAATTAAGTATATAGGTCCAACCGAGACCTCCCTGACGAGCTCTGTGGAGACCATAAGTTCGCTTATATCATCAATACCAATACAACAATTGCCAGCGAACCCAGTCGCATGGACCTTACTCATTATATCTATATTATCAATAAGTACCGACCTGGATACTAAAGGCATGAGATTAAGAAAGATAAGTATCCACGTACCCATACAGCTCACGGCATCATTAAATGAAACATCCAGGTATGTAGGTACGGAAATTACGCAGCACGATATGTACGACCTGCACGTAATAATGGAAGTTCCAGGTAAGAGGAAGATAATATAGCTACGGTTCAACCCTATACCTATCCCTTGAGTAAAGCACTACCTCTCGAATATTATCCCTCTTCAGTAAAACCATCATTAGCCTATACAGGCCCATGCCCCAGCCTGCATGTGGTGGCATTCCATAATCATAAATCATTAAATGGCTCTCAAAACTATCTGGATTAAGCCCTCTCTTTCTTAATGCCTCAATTAATTGCTCCTTAACATGAATTCTGCTGCTCCCTGATGCTATCTCTAAGCCATTAATCACGAGATCAAATGACTCGCTGATCCTCGGGTCATTATCAATGGGCTTTGTGTAGAATGCCCTTAAGTCTGTCGGGAAGTGAATTATGAAGAAAGGTTCACCAATTTCTTCGCTGAGTAATTCCATGCCGTTCTTGGGCACATCCTCACCCCACTCCACCTTTAAACCCCTCTTGCTTAGTAGGTTCAGCGCCTCGTCATACGTTATTTTTCGAAATGGCTTCTTAGGAGTCTTGATCTCGATACCGTATTTATTAAGCTCATTATCAAATGCCTTCGATACCCTATCGTAAACATTAACTATAACGTCCTCGAGAATGTCCATGACGTCTATGTAATTAGCAAATGCCTCTTCAATATCAACGGATATGAATTCATTAAGGTGGTAATTCGTATTATGCTTCTCAGCCCTGTAGGCTGGCGCTATCTCGAAAACCATCTCAAGGCTTGCAGTTAATTCTTCCTTATAGAGCTGAGGACTTTGGGCAAGATAGGCTACCCTTTCAAAATACTGAACGGTAAATAGCTCAGCACCGCCTTCTGTACTCGTTGCTATTATCTTTGGTGTAAATACCTCAATGAACCCACGGCCGTATAATGTATCCCTTATAGCACGAACAACCTCACTCTCTACCCTAAATATAAAGGAATTAACCGGCCTCTTCAAATCCACAGACCTAAACCTCAACCTCGTATCTAAGTCAGTTTCAACAGAACCCCATATATCAATAGGCAAGGCCTTAGATTTAGCAACAACATGAATTTCGCTTGGGAAGACCTCAACACCGACCTTCGCTATCTTACTTGCCTTAACAATACCCTTAACTACGACGGCATCCTCACGATTCAAGGAGGATATTATTGTCCATACACTATCTGGTACGGTACCCTTCTTAATCGTTAGTTGGACGAAACCCTCTCTATCCCTAAGAATTACAAACTTTATACTACCAATGTCCCTAACGTCCCAGACCCAACCCGCTAAGACTACCTCCTTACCATCCAGTTCCGGAGTTATGTCCTTAGTCCAGTGGGTTTTTCTAGGAAAACTCACGAACGTTTAGTAAAAAGTGGGTGTTTAAAAATTATGATTATCTCGTAACCTCAACCCTAATGTTAGTACCGCTAATTTGACTAAGAACCTTCGCCAACTCACTTGGTTTAAATGGCAATCTCCTAAGCTCACCCCTTGTTATTCTGACAACAGTCTCGGTAGTACCATCAGGTAACCAAGATGTTGACACAGTCAAAATCCTGGCAGGTGAAGCTAATTGTGTTGCTAACTCATTGACATTAACGCCCTTTTCAACAATCTTAACCTTCTTATTTAATGCTCTCTCGAGATCATGCTCAACCTGCTGAATCACCGGTCGTGGTAATGACTTTATACCCCTAAGCACCACGATAACTAGGTCGCCTACCTCGTAGGACTTTACATACTCAACGTTCTTCAGCATTTCCTCCATCTTGCCGGTGGCCACATTTAGTAATGCGTCGCTAACGTCAACATCAAGCATAGAATACTCTCCGCTATCAAGAAGGGATTGGCACTTGTTGCAAAACACTCTGGTCTTAACGCAGAATGTGCAAAACGGTATTTTCATTCGACACACATAAAAATACCTGGATTAATAAACCTTTGCCTTAGGACAACTTTAATTAAGACCATCATTATTTCCTCAGCCGTTATCGCATCAGTAAAATCTTTTTATTCAGAAACTACTGAGCTAGTGATTGTGTGAATATCGCCATAGAAGCGCATGAACTTAGGAAGAGATTTATTAGTTATGAACGCACAGGATTTCTAAGCAAAAGGAAGATCGTAATTGAGGCATTAAGGGGTGTTTCCTTTGGCATCAAGTGGGGTGAAATATATGGTCTTCTTGGGCCTAATGGTGCCGGAAAAACGACCACCGTCAAGATACTTACAACATTATTAATACCCGATGATGGTTATGCCATAATTAATGGCTATGACGTTGTTAAGGAGGCAAAGGCCGTCAGGAAAATAATAGGGCTAGTCCTCTATCCTGACAAGGGCTTTTACTCCAGGTTAAGTGGATACGAAAATCTCGTATATTTTGGACGCCTATACGGATTGGACAAATCCACTGCCGAGCTCAGGGCTAGGGAATTAATGGATGTTGTAGGGCTTAAGGAGGCAATGAATAGGCCATATGAGGAGTACTCACTTGGTATGAGGGCTAGGTTGGCAATAGCAAGGGCCTTAATACATGATCCACCGGTTTTATTTCTTGACGAACCAACAATAGGCCTTGACCCAATCTCCGCAAGGGAAGTAAGGGAATTGGTAAGGAAATTAAGAAGGGAGGGTAAAGCCATCTTGTTCACGAGTCACAATCTTTGGGAGGTTGAAGAGGTTTGTGATCGTATTGGTATAATAAATAATGGATTGATGATTATTGAGGGATCTCCAAAGGATATAAAGGATATGCTTGGGCTTAGGTATACCGTTGAAGTGGAGGTCCAGATTAATGGTCGTATTGAGGTACTTCGTGAAGAGACCGTAAACCCTGCAGATGCTATCCGTAAATTAATAAGTGAGGCTGAGGCAAGGGGTAAGGTTGGTAAGATTAGGATTAATGAGCCATCGCTCGAGGAGGCGTTTATAAGGGTGATTAAGAGTGAGAAGTAGATTGGGAGTATTCTACGCGGTCATGATCAATGAATTGAAGATAATTAGTAGGGAACCTGGTGGGTTGGTTTTGTTGATCATACTTCCCTACTTCATAGCCGGTGGTATGGCTTTCATAGCCTCATTTTTCACGAAAATAACGAGTAATGTATTCATTAGGCAGTTCGTGGGTTTTGAGGTATTGATGCTATCCATGATCATGGTTCAGACAGGGGCTAGATTTCTAAATGAGGAGAGGAATGGTGGTAGGCTAGAATTTCTCTTAGCGTCTCCGACCAGTATGTACGTGATATTACTAGGCACGTCTATGGTAATGATAATAGTTGATATAGGCGCCTTTACCATAGCGTCCTTACCACTACTTTACCTAAATTACGGTTTAATTGGTATGATTAGATTAACCATAGCTTTACTACTGCTCTTCATAGGGTTATTACCACTCTACGGACTTGGGCTATTAATGAGTGGCATTGTTATTAAATTGAAAGATGCTGACACAATAATGAATATAGTAACTCCCATCTTAACAATACTATCGGGTGCCACATACCCAATATATGTATTGCCATGGTGGATCAAGGACCTCATTTACGTATTGCCCATGTACATTACATTCAGCTCTATGTACATGGAAATCATGGGTAATACTGGCTTATCCCTCATACTAAACCTCATACTTTCAGCAATAATATACCTACTGCTAGGCGTGACCGCATATGCAAGCTTCGAAAAGGAGATTAAGAGGGGCGGTGTTTAGGGAGATTTATGTTGAGACCATAAGAGGGCTACGCTTGCTATTTTCTAAACCATCATCAATAATAATAAACGTACTTACAGCACCACTTTGGCTAGCATTCTTTATATTAACTCTCAGGGGTTTTGGAGTACTTACGCTAGGTAGGCAAATCCTGCAATTATTCCTATGGGCTGCCTATGCCTTTGCCCTATACTCCAGCTGGTTATGGGGCTTTGGTCATGGAATTATTGAGGAGAGTTATGAGGGAGTCCTTGAGAATGTAATGGCGGTTGTGAGCAATATTTTGGATCATATAATTGGTTGGGGCCTTGCATATGCCATATATACCCTACTTGATTTGGCTGCATTAATCCTAAGTTTTTACCTAATCTTTGGATTAATTATTGAATTACATAACATACCACTCTTCGTACTATCGATAGTGTTGGCATCCCTTCAATTACTCCTTATTTCGACAATCTATGTAATGCTTGTAATTAGATTTAGATCGAGTTGGGTTATTACGAATATAATGCAGTTCTTAATGCCAGCGCTGGGAGGTTTAATACCTAGTGAGGCTGGAAAGTACATTCTATTATTAAATGAGTATTCCCCAATAGCTTACCCATTCGTGATAATGCGTGAGGCTGCCCTTGGTTATTTAGAGGTGCCAATACCTATCGTGTTTCAGGTTATTTACTCAGTAATAACAATAATGATGTTGCTTGTATTGACAATAATCCTGGTTTGGTTGTTTGATAGGCGATTAAGGATTGAGGGTAAACTAGGGCTTACTTAATTTAGAACCTTTTATAATTCTAAGTACTGCTATTAATATGGCTATTATTATGAGCAATAGTGCTGCGTAAATTACTGGTTCATACCTAAGTATTGTGTTTACAACCCCTATTTTACCGACATCTCCATTCATGATGGCTTGCAACAATAGGTACTTTGACAATTGAGCAAGTGGATCATAGGGCCTTGAGGATGTTACCTGGTACTCACTCAATATCTCATTTATAAGGCCCCAATTACCACTCGTTATAGCGTTAGAGATTGTGGCATTTAGGAAGGGAGGATTGCCTAACTCGGTGAGAAGACTCTCGGCTTCTGTGTATGTTGGTGGTACGATGAATACTTCGATCTCTGTCGTATTACTTACGCCTAGGTAAGTCACATTGAGCATTAATGTCGCTGAACCCAGTGTTTGCGGCATGAATTCCGCAGATCCATTTACTAGCACTGATGTCGGTATTTTTGTTCCATTGAGGAAGGTGGCGTAGGCATTAACGGTTTCATTGAGTATTAATGGTTCACCATCATAATAACCAATCACATTACCTAGCCATAGATTTAGGTAATCCCAATAGCTAATTGTCTGTGCATTTAGTATGTATGAGGATGCATTTATTATGAGCATGCATTCACTACTAAATCCAAGGCTTAATGATGCGTTTGCCATTACTGTCATACTTTCGTTAGTACATCCGTAAAGCGTTACGTTAACTGGCAATTTTATTTTTGGTACATCATTCACGGTTATGTTTATACTCTCATAATGTCCTACTATGACGAGAGGCCGTGCCTGTACATTTAGGCCCATTAGTTCTACACTTGCCACAGTAATGTTGCTCGATGCCGATGTACCAAGAATGACACTTACCAGGTATATGCTCGGTACCATGGGTTTTACGAGTAGGTTAATGACTGTAGACTTACCAGGAGGTAAGTTTACACTCATTGATGTAGATAATGAGCCATTTAGGTACGCATTAATGATACCTTCATATGATAATGTCGGTGGCATTGTTACGTTAACAATAAGGTTTATTGTCTGCGGATAGATTGATATGCTTGGCGATTTAAGCGATATGCTTGGCGATGGTCTAGGTATAGTTATGTTCATGAACCCCGTATTTACCGTCAATACCGTGTCGTTTATTGGCAATGAGTATGCGACCTGTATTGTAGAATTACTAATCCTGTGGTTAAGTACTAAGTATTGATATGGCCCATAAACGCTGATATTCACTTGTACGTACTCATTTGTATTTGTAACGTTCCAGAGATAATTAAGTACCTGTATTGTTGGTGGTGATAATACCAGCCTCGCCGAGATAGTGGTATTGGTTATTGACAGTACTAGGTAATGTCCTGTATATGTTGCGTTTATTGTGCCTCGTACAGTACTTGAACTATTGCATGGTACATCCATACTCCCGATATAGGTACCATTAATGTATATTGAAGCTTCATAAAATGTGAGATAGCCGGGGCAGGTTGTTGATCCAATCTTTACTGTTGCGTTTATGAGTGCCCAGGTTGGGGCTAGTAAATAAACGTTGGGTATTAATTCTATCGTTGGTTTTGTGATGTTCACTTTTAATATCGCTATTGTATACGTACTATAATTAACATATACAGAACCACTTAATCCGTTCATTGATGATGTTACGGTACCAACACCAGAGATATACACGTTAACTACGGTATAATTATCGTTTAAGTAATACGTAGCATTCACAATACCTACCTGGGCTGGTATTACGCTATACCCCAGGGACAGCGCTGTGGTTGGGCTATTGTATAGGTAGATGTCTCCCTGCCCGCTGGATATTGTTGAATTTGTGAAGAAGTAAATCTTCACTATGGATTGCCCCGGATTCAGTGTTACCGTTTCATTTGGTGGTTCAAAGTATATCATTGGCTTATACATATTCGTTGGGCTTGGCGGTGATGTAACTTGGACCTCGCTTATTATTATGATGTTCTTGTTGGGGTTATTTATGGTTATTATTAGATAGCCAAGGCTACTGCTTGTCAGGTATAGTGTTGATGATGTTATTAACGACATCGATGGTTGGTTAAGGGTTATCGAAGCCAACGCTGTTGAGTTATTATAAGTTACGTTGATTGTGTACGTACCCCACGTTATACCACTAAACGTGGCATTAATATAGCCATTATTTGCCGTTACTGCCGTACCATTTACATCCACCGTACCGCTGATTGGTGTTGTTCCGTAGGTGGCATATAGTGTGAGGGATAGCTTCTCAGTCATTACGTTATACGTACCATTAACTATCTCGACCTCAATACCTGGAGTATAACTTATGGTCAACGATACCGTCTCACTCGAAGTAGTTGGATTAACAAGGGCTAGGTAAAGTGTCGTATTGCCAATGCTAAATGGGGAGTTCAGTTGTATGTTGCTATCCACGGTGCCACCACTCGTGGTTATCTCTATTGTGCCGGTGGCAGGTAATTGTATTTCATAGTATTGGGCACTAAGTCCCTGTAGGCTCACACTCATGGAGTACGTAGAATCACTCATAGTTATTGATTGGAAGCTTGGGTAATACGTAGAACCGCATAGGCTTTGCCCGTGAACTATTGAGGTTAGGTATTGAACATAGTAATTATCGAGCCACGTATTAACAACAGTGTTGCCACTAAATACGTTAGATTCTATTGTCGCCGGTCCAACGCCATTGGCAATCAACCAATATATAAATGCTGAGTAATAGTACATATTTATTATTGGCTTTCCTGAGTAGTCGTATGGGTCATACTCGTACTGATTATATTGATAGAAGTCCTGATCAAGTGGGCACTGCTGCGTATAGTAACTAGCGGTGCCCTCAGCATCAGCCTCTATGTACCAGGGATAGTTCTGCTGTATGGCGGTGTATTGAACATATGCCCATTGAGATACATGGACTAATTCGTGATATGCAGTGTGCTCTAACCATGCACTGTTTAGGCCTGCGGATATGTTTATGTAGTCTATGCATGTGCTAATTACTTGGCCTGTACTTGGATTGTATTCGTATGTCCACTCGGTGATTCCAGCCTCGCCCGCTATCTGTGATTGTGAAACCACATATACTACATATTGAGAGCCATTACATGGTGGTGCCATTTTCATGCCGAGGCTCGTATACAGTGAGTAGGCTTGCTCTAGGTAATTATCGAGACTTTGATCGTATGATAATCCTGCATTCGCCAAGTCGTATATTAAGAAGTGCGTACTATTTACGGTAGGTGTTAGCGCGTAGGTACTAATTGGTGTTGATATTAATAATACAAGGATTGGAATTAGCATCCCCATTATTAGACCTAGATGCTTATGTATGCTTGTTTCCTGCATTATTAATGAATATTACTGGAGGTTTTAATAAGTTTCAATTCGGTAATACCCATTAATATTTAAAATGTTGTATGGAAATAAGATGAGGAGTTGTGTTATTTATTTTATTTCAATTTTGTATTTAAAATAAGGCTTTTTAAATCGTAAAACAATAATCGCTATTGTGCAAGGCATTAGAGAGAGCCTGACGCGCATTGCAGACATATTGAGGGATTCATTCAACGAGTTAATCATTACGGGATACCTTATAATGAATAAACTATTCGATATTAGGGTAAGGCCTGATACTGCGATTAATGAGGCTGAGGTATTATCAAGCATGTTTAGAGATACTGCGGTGCTCATGGATAGTCCTGGATTTCTGAATTCCTTAGGCTCATTAAGCACAGTGAAGGTTAGGGGCTCATTGGTCGTATTCGTATACGATATCCACGACATAAGACCCTTCTGCGAGTTAATAGGTGCTCCCTGTCTCGAACCGTGGGATAGCGACAGTCTAGTTACGGCTATTAAGGAAGGTAGGGATTATAGCGAATCCTTTGAAGTGCCTTATGTAATTAGATTAGGTCCTTGGTTAAACATCGATGAAGGTACTAAAGGCATTGGTGTAAGGCGTAGGGAATCAACATTCAATAAGAACTGGGGTGAACCAATCAGGTGGGGATTGAATAGATTGTTGAGTGATTTACGTAAAGATATCCCTAAGGAAGTTTCAGCGCGATCACAGGATAGCATTGTAATAATTGGTAATGGTGATAACGTATTAGTCTCTGGTTCGTCCTGGCCCTTGATTAAGGACATGACTGGGAAATTGGCGGGTTTTACTTTAGTGAGGTCTTTATACGTGAATCCACTACCTAAGGACTTGATTAAGGCTAAGTACGTGATAGACATTGACGATTTCCTAGCTAATAGGCTTGGTGTAGGTAGGATTATGATTGATGAGGTTGATAGATGGCGCAATGAGCTGTTGGAAAAATTGACCCAAGAATTATTTTTTCGAAGGGCAGGGGATCCCTTAATGCTTATTGAGTGGCTATTAACAAAACAAAGATCGCCCAGCGAAATTCCTATCATAATGCTCGATCCTACCTATGCCCATATAGTAGATGATAATAAGTTAAAGGGTAGTTATGATATAATCCCCACGTACTTTGAGCCATACGATTTCGACCAAGTTGTTGATATAGTAACGAATCCCTTGGCAGGTATTTTGGCATTAGCTAGGGCTAATTATCACTATGGTAATAAGATCGCCGTAATAAACCCATGTACACTAGTTCAGTCGGAGGACTTGATTAACGAAATAATAAGTACCATCAACAATAATTACCTATTATTGGTAGTAATGAGTGATGAGTGCAAGGATGCACTTAACCTTCTGGCAAAGTACAATGTAAAGTACAAAATAGTTAATTATGATGAGAATGAACCCCTTTCATCATTAAATGAATTATTGAGTATTAAGGATTCATGGGGTATTGTAATACTGAACATTAAGGGTTCCGTAGGCAAGTACGTATATAAAATCAACAATGAATACTGTGATAACTGTGGTGACTGCCTAAGAATTAGGTGCCCAGCCATATACCTAGAGAAGAATCCAATAATAGATACGAACAAATGCGTAAGTTGCGGCATATGCCAGGTTGTTTGTTCCAGAGGTGCAATAACTAAGGTAAAGATTGCATGAAAAATGTTTAATTACCGTAATCGTTATTTATGTTGATTTATATAAGGTATATAGAAATTTATTTACTACATTTGATATATAATAAGTGAACCTTCACAACCCTATGGATATTTAAATTCTCCATTTTATCTGGAAAATGTATGATGGAGATTAAATCAGTGATAGAGAATATCACTAAAATGCTAACCTGGGCAAAATCACTAATGAGGAAAGATCAGGAATCTAAGGTTATTAATACGATTAATGGCGCTGACAATAATGTCAATATATATTATTATACAGACCATCTAAGTAATACCGTATCAATGATTATCATACCCACTCCTTACGCTCTACCAATAATAATGCCTATGCACGGCAGACTAAGTAATAGTGATATGAGGAAATTGCTACAAAGTCACTATTACGTACTGCCCTGAAATAGCTCATATCCATAGATTTTTAAGAGAGAGGTAATATGGTAATTTTGTGATGAATCGACGGTCTCTTGACTGAATGATGAAAGGAGAGTCGCTGATTAATATTTAAAGCAATAACCAATCCTCAAAAAATCAGGGTGTCATTCATTGCGGGATCTAAAGCATAACATTAGGTACTATATAACGGGTAACGTAGGGATATTACTACTAACCTGGTTACTTTATGCCATAGGCAATTCAATAACGATGCCTTATCTATCGATCTACATGAAAATGCTTGGTGCAAATGCTTTCGAAATCGGTATTGCCTACTCGATCGCGATGGCTTCGCAATTAATCACAATAATACCTGGAGGGTATTTAACAGACACCATAGGTCGTAGGATGTCGATCGTAACTGGTACCTGGATAATAACAATAACATCATTCTTAATGGCTATTGCACCAAATTGGCAATTATTAACTGTAATCTATGCCCTAAATTCCGCCGCTGCGTATTACCAACCAGCCCTGCTGGCGATAATACTTGACTCATTACCACCTGAACGATACGCAAGTGGTATTCTCGTTACGTCAGTATTACCACAAATACCTTGGTTAATATTACCTCCCGTTGGTGGCCTCCTGATTAGTAGACATGGATTACTCGGCATTAGGATTGCCTACCTAATCTCGGCATCAATATCTGTGATAGTCGCTGTAATTAGGCAATTATCCCTCAGAGAGACATTGAATAATACATTGAGAAAACCATCGTTTAGAGAATTGCTATATTCATACTATTCCTTAAGTAGGATAATGCAGACCTCCAGGGAGGTATTTAGGATATACGTAATGGCTCTAATTCTAGCCATAGCCTTAATGCCCATAAACACGTTATTACCTATATACGTTGTTTACAAATTGGGGTTAAACACCGTTTATTGGGGGTCCCTAGTATCAATATCCTATGCGGCATATATCGTATTAAGTATTGCAATAACATTCTATGTAGATAGATTCAGGAGTAAGTTGATGATTTGGGGAGCAGTACTAGGCCTTATAGGTAGTGTGGTGGGTTTGCTCGAGAATGTACCATCAGTGATAGTGTACCTGCTCCTTCTTCAGGTTGGTTCGCAATTACTAATGACCGCGTTACAAAGTAGGTTAGGCGATCTAATAGGTATTAGTAGGAGGGGTCATGGTGCTAGTTTGCTAATTGTATTTCAATTAATTGGACAAATGGTTGGTAGTTACTTATCTGGTTCGTTGTATAGGTTAAGTACATACACACTATTCCTAATACCACTTATTTCTATCTCTATTTTACTAGGACTACAACTTACTGAAAGATTTAATAAATAAAGATTGTAATGAATAATATGCCTCAGAGTAATGTCATAGAAAGATTGGGTATGCTCAATGTAGGTGTCAGCATTATTTTTGTGGGTTATATATACCTCTTTGTACTTAATTTATTCCAAGACATTCTCTTCGGCATGATCGAGTCGTCTATTAATACTGGGTCATTATTAATATTGGTTGATTCCATTAGTGGTATTGTTTCCGCAGTACTGTCTTTACTTATTTATGTATTAATAATGTTAAGGGCATTTTCCCTACTCGAGAAGGCGTATCCCGAGGACTATCGTATTGGTAAGGCAGGTGTTGGTATAATGATCATTGGACTCCTTATCGAAATAGTTGTTGATATATTGTTCTTAATCAATCCAGAATCTATATTGGCTAGAGTTACGTTGTTTGCAAAAATGCTTATGGTAATTACGGCCCAGTTATTCATCGCAATAGCACTCTATAGGTTAGGTTATTACAGTGATGCGTTAAGATACGGGGCGCTTTTAACTATTCTAAGTCTATTAATTATGTACCCAAGCTCCATACTCTTCGTGCTTCTATACCCTAAGCTTTTAGTTTATGTGGAGTACGGATATGGATATACAGGTATTTCAAGCGCATCATTAGGTTTAGCCGCGGCCTTGGGCTTTAGTGCATCTATAGAGACTGTAGGTCTAGGAACAATACTTTTCGGTCTTCGGAATGCCAATAAGACCATTACGAAATTAATAATAGACCTAAGTAAGGATTCTAAAAGGATTGATAAGGCATTATGAGGTAATAATAGGATAGATTTTATTTTTAGTCATTACTATGTCTAGGCGTGATTACTGTAAGGGCGCCTGGCAAGGTTATACTGTATGGGGAGCATGCCGTGGTTTATGGAGAGCCTGCCTTAGCCATGGCAATTAATAAGTACGTGTATGTAACCGCAAAGGCTAGGGATGATGGCAAGATAAATATTAACGCGAGGGACCTTAGGCTTGCTGGCATTTCCGTTACTATTCTCGAAAATGGGGAAGTTGTGGCTAGGACTGATTATGGCGCCGTGATCTCGGCATTAAGTTACGTCAAGAGGGCTATTGAGGTAGCCATGGGTTATATCGATAAGAAGGTTGGAGTTGATCTAATGATACAGTCCGAAATGCCCGTAGGTGCTGGATTAGGTACTTCCGCCGCTGTTGCAGTAGCGACAATATTAGCCTACATCAAGGAGTTGGGTTATGATATTGATAAGCGAGAGCTTGCCCGACTAGCATGGCAGGTGGAGAAGGACGTGCAGGGTGCTGCCAGCCCTACCGACACCACAATGGCTACCTTCGGTGGCATAATGTATGTAAAGCCTGAGGGCGGTAACGCCATTATGGAGCCCGTAAAGCCTGGTGCCAATATACCGTTGATTATTGGCTATACTCCCAGGGTTAGTACTACTAAGGATCTTGTGGCTATGGTTAGGAGAATTTTCTATGTCTTTAGTGTTTTTATCGAGCCCATAATCAGATCTATAGGCATAATTACGAGAAAGGGCAAAGAGGCTTTAGAGAGGGGTGACCTAGAGTTAATGGGTATTTTGATGAATATAAACCATGGTTTGCTCGATGCGTTGGGTGTATCAACTAGGCAATTGAATGAGATGGTCTATGCCGCAAGAAATGCTGGGGCGCTCGGCTCGAAATTGACGGGTGCTGGAGGTGGTGGTTGTATGATCGCTATTTCTGATAGGATAGAGGTTGAGAAGGCCATAGAACTCATTGGGGGTTCTGTCCTCAGGGCTGGGTTGGATATTGAGGGGGCTAGGGTTCTTAATCCAGGGTAATTAATATTAATTATGAGTAAAAGTGTTTATTAAGGGTATTATTGATGGTTTCATAGCGATAAGAGGGATGCAGGTAAGTAATGTGTATGTTCCAGACACATCGGTGTTTTTGGATGGTAGTTTAAAGGAGGCGTTGCTAAAGGGTAATATTAAAGGTAGGATATTGATACATACCGAGATAATCAGGAGGTTTGAGAATGAGGCTAGGGCCGGCGGTGCCTTGGGTTGGTTAGGTATTAGGGAATTGAATTATATCGTGAATTCAATAAACAAGCTTGGCCTTGACGATGTTAGGATTGAATACGTATCCGTGATGCCTAAGTCAATATCAAGACCTGATCAGCATTCTGTCGATGAGATAGTTAGAGAGCTAGCTAGAGAGCTGGGCGCCGTATTTGTGACTAGTGATGAGATGAGCCTTGAGATTGCCCAGGCCATGGGTATTGAGACCCTTTTCATAGGTCAGCATAAAGATAAGCTGGAGATTGAGAAGTTCTTTGATGCGGATACAATGTCTGTGCATCTTAAGGAGGGTTCTATACCATATGCTAAGAAGGGTAGGCCAGGGAATTGGCAATTGGTACCTCTTGGTAATGAGCCGTTAAATAGGGAGTATCTAGAAAGGATGGTTAGAGAGTTGATATCCGCTTCATTGAGAGCCGATAGTAATACTAGGGTGGAGATTAGGAGGGAGAACTCATTGATTATTCAGCATGGCGAATATAGAATTGTTATTGCGCTACCCCCTGTCTCAGACGGTATTGAGATAACCGCAGTCAGACCATTAATTAAAAGAAAGTTAGAGGATTACTCATTACATCCTAAGGTTCTCGATAGATTAAGCAAGCAGGCCGAAGGCATACTAATAGCTGGCCCGCCTGGTGCCGGTAAGACAACATTTGCCCAGGCATTAGCCGAGTACTATATGGGCCTTGGCAAAATTGTCAAGACTGTCGAGTCCCCGAGGGATATGATATTGCCTAATGAGATTACCCAAATATCTAAGACCTACGCCTCCTCAGAAGAGGTTCATGACTTGTTATTATTGTCAAGGCCTGACTTCACCATATTTGATGAAATGAGGGATACGGCTGACTTTCAATTATACATAGACCTTAGA
>ERZ1669250.538-NODE-538-length-16439-cov-6.153809_pt1 | contig 16439 bp, 21 predicted proteins | sample MGYA00579295_ERZ1669250 | MGnify/ENA primary metagenome ERZ1669250 (study PRJEB41166, sample SAMN08046056) | hot springs metagenome | biome: hot spring; feature: acid hot spring; material: thermophilic sediment; isolation source: thermophilic sediment from acid...
GTGAAGGTATTCATTGGAGGGGTTGTTGATGTTCCTCTTGCTGTGCCTGTTAGTGAATATGGACCTGGTAATTCTTGATTTGGTTCTGTGTATGTCACGGTTAATGTTATTGAATATGAGGTTCCTGAGGATTTAGGACATACTCCGAATATGAGGAAATTGGCTGTTCCTCCTGGTGAAATTGTCACTGATTCTGGCTGTACTGCTGATATTCCTGTGGATGATGTTGCATTTATCTGAGAGATTGAGATTGTATATCCTAATGCATTTGAAAGCTTGATCACCATCTCTCCATTTGATGCACATGCTGCCTGGGCTGGCTGGAAGCCTGTCATCCCTGTTATTCCTGAGAAGGATAGGAAGGATGAGGGGGTGAATATACCCATGCTGTATAGGACAACTGCTACTATGACTATTATGAGAATAGCCCAGCCATAGGTCATCATGTATTCTAGGGCTGACTGTGATTTTCTATTGGTATAAGGGATTGTATTCATAAATTATTATTATAGAAGTTGGGATATTTAAGTGTTTCTAGGTTGATGGTTTTTCTAACACAAAAATATTCAGTGTTTTTGATGCCTGGTTTTCTTATTTTTGCTTACAGGATAAAATCTGTTTTCTGAGATCAATTTAAGAGCGATTATTATGAGTGAAACTATGAAGAGGAAATATAAAATATATGCGTCTCCAGGCTGAAATGTGTAAACATTCTGAACAGGAGCAGATGAAGGAACAAGTGCCACACTTTTCAATGTAGCACCGCTGACAAGGTCTTCCTCAAACTCCGAGTACAGCATAGAATTTGCATAGAATTGTATCAGATACGCCTCTCCTGTATCAGGGGAGAAGCTCTGAGCATACTGATAATAACTTATTCCAAGGAACGGCGTGACCCCTGCTCTTTCAGCGTTGTCTATGGATGCTAAGGCCATGTTTGCAAGCTGAGAGTTTATAGGAGCAAAGGAGCCATTTATCACACTGTTTTCCTCTATTATCAATTGTGACACCCCTAACGCCTCAATAGAATCGAAGATCGATGGTATATACTGACCTTCATTATAATAATTATTTGCCTTGTTAAGATAATAATTCATCAGTGAAATTTGATCCGGGGAATTCACGCCCAGAAGCGCTGAATAATCGGCATAGGAAGAGGCTTTATACAGATAATAGGAGCTGTAATTATAAAATGAATCCTGACTGAACGAAACATGGCCCCTTGGCAGAATAGAAACCCAAAAAACAGCCGAGACGCGCTTCGTGTTCGCAAGAGCGTAGTAATAAAGGGCCTGGGAGAGATTCGATGACAGGGAGGAATTTGATGCGTTCAGGAGATAACTGGCCTGGGCAAGTCTATCCACAGCAATCAACTTCAGATCGAGATCGGAGGAATTTGTTACGTAGTCTTGAGTTACATTATTGTAAGTCGAGGAGATCTGTCCATATTCTTGATTGATTAAAGAACTGAGATAAGACTGGAGATTTCCGCCGCTTGATTCGATCACTCTAGCCATCACAAGATCAGGGATGGAAGTATTTATAGCCAGGCTAGCCGCATCGTATGCATCGCCTTCCGAATAAAGACTCCTCTCCCTAGTGATGGCGTTCTGCGCAGTTGTTATGTAGTACTCAGCCGTCTGATTGCTAGGCGTGACGCTTGGGAGGCTATCATAAAGCTGGGTTTGATAGGAAGAAATTACATAGTATGTCCTGTTCATGACCGCATTGTAAAACGGTGTATAGATGCTAGAATTTAATGGTTGATACACGCTATAGCCTGTAAAATATTCGAAGGCCTGATCTATCGTGCTTATGGGAATCGTCTCCATTCCACGGGCCTGATCAAAAGATTCAGCGCTCGAAGATACGTTGTCAGTCGAAGGATAGAGTAAGATCTTTATCCCCTGAAGAGCAGCTGCCTCACTCTTCTCAGATACGTCCCCGACAATCCCGACACTCCCATCCGGATTCGCTGTACCCGTCATCGCTACATTCGGATTTAACGGCTTACCAGATAGAATCGACATGGCGGCGATGGTGAAAGCGCCACCGGCGCTCGGCCCGCTCACTTCTGGGGAAAAGGAGGTGATGAAATAATAGAAATTATACTGATTACAGTTGACATTTAATAACCTACACGCAACATCCGTTGATATGACTGCCTGTGCTTGTGTATCCGTGCCTGTCAAGGGGGTTGAACCTATATATATCTGCCCTGTCCCCTTCGTGACGGTAAGATTAAGCATAGCGGGTACACCGACCATCGTTCCATTCGGCTCTTGGGTCACGCCGAAGATGTAGAGGCCTGCTTTTCCAATCACAGTCAGATTTGATGGAGACGCGTGCGAGACCCCTATTAGTGATAAAGCTACGACAAACAACAATACGTAAATTATTTTATTCATAAGCATCAAAATGTGCTTGACTCAAGTTTTTTCTTAAATGATGACAGTGCCTCTATCAAAAGGGGTAACTCGTCGAAATTCACGGAAAGGCTTGTTTTTATCCTTTCCTGCTTTTTACCGTTTACATCAACATAATAACCCTTCTTGATGCTTATAAAAGTTATCTCCCTGTCTCCTTCCTTTCCTTTTGTCATGTTTATCTTTATGAAATTGTTGGAGCCCTCCCTAACGATCAATTCGTTCGGCTCAGCTATGTCTTCAAACTGCATTCATTATAGTATGCTGTGAGGATTTAAATTCTTTTTGTACTGACGATCAGATTTGTGGAAAATCAAAAAAAGAAAAGGGTTAAATATAGGAAACGTCTGTATACTCTTAACCAAAAAAGGTTTTTATACGATAATCGACAATCAATCTGATGTTTATGGCTGAAAAAACTGGAACTACAACGATAGGGCTTGTCTACAAGGACGGTGTAGTTTTGGCAGCGGATAGAAGGGTGTCTTTGGATCACATTGTCGCACATCCAAATGGACAAAAGATATTTCCTGTGACGAAAAACATAGGAATAACGACAGCTGGATTGGTGTCTGACCTACAGGTGCTTGTCAAGCTCATACAGGCTGAAACAAGGCTTTTCACAATAAGATCTGGGTCTGAGATGACAACAGAGGCCGTTGTTGGGTTGCTGAGTTCAATGCTTTACGAAAAGAGGTTGTCCCTGAATATATTGTACGCTGAGCTAATTGTTGGTGGATATGATACAAAGCCGAGATTATTTGTGATAGATGAGGTAGGATCATACACTGAAGACAAGTACGCTTTCACCGGTTCCGGCGGTGTCTTTGCGCTTGGCGTCCTACAAGCAGATTACAAGGATAATATGAGCGAAGAGGAAGCGATAAGATTAGCACACAAAGCGGTTTCCTCCTCCCTTCAACGTGATGTTTACACAGGAAATGGAATAGATATAGTCGTGATCAACAAAAAAGGGTATAACAAGCTTACAGACGAGGAGATCAATAAGATCATCTCCAAGTAAAATTCTCCTTTCTCATTCATTATTCTTTTGAGAAAATATGGAGGAAAATAAAAGTGCGAAAGGAAGAACAAGGCTGATTGTGATCGCCGTGATAGCCGCTTTGGCTGTCTTAGTTGTGATATTTGCAACTTATGAATTCCTATACCATGCAAGCTATTACCAAACGCAGCCTTCAGATAATGTGTCCAGCAACCTGATAACAACGGCGAACGCCCTTATGAGCGGAAAAATAACGGCTAATCAGTATGATATTTTCATCCCCAAGTCTCAAAATGATGGGTTGATGATCAATAACACCGATGGGAAGGTGATGGTTTATTTGGCCAGCATGACAAACTGCCAGTTCTGCGCCAGATTGAGCGTTGGACTTGTGATCGCATTAGACCAGTTTGGAAACTTCTCGTCCCTGATAGATTCATATTCATACGGTGATGGAAATCTTCCCGAATTCCTATTTGGGGAGAAAAATGTTACCGTTCCCGTCGTCTACTGGCTCAAAAATGGAACGCTGACTAATGAATCGATCCAAGGGAAAACGAATGAAACTACCCTCAAATTCATGGTCGGAAACACATACCGTTCCAAGACAGTTCAATTCAACAGTGTTGAGTATTATATGCCCTATGGATTCTATCCCCCTCCTGCCCAGCAGATGCTCGAGGCTTATCCTGAATTTGAACCCTTGTATGCTCTTGGAGTCAAAAACGGGGCGATAGTGAACAATGCCTTCGGCACTCCTCTCGAAAGTTTTGCTGGTGTTTATATGAATGGAGCTCTGACAGCACTGGCACCGATGAACATCTCGCAGAATGCAACCGAGCTGGCACAAAAGGCCATGTATGGAGAAGATGATGCTTATTCCGTTGCGATGAGAATAGAGGCAGATATGATAATAGCAGCGATATGCAATGCAAATGAAAAAGCGGGAGACATATGCGGATATTACAATTGGACCGCATTCTATGACAAGTTTAGATAAAATATGGACATAAAAAAGGAAATAGCGGAGATGATAGGCGATCCCTCTCTAGTAAGTGATATAGAGTTTGAAGTATCCAACATAATAGTCTACACAAAAAACAAAAATTTCCTTGTTAACAATCTGGACATCATCAAACCAATAGTGAACACTAAGAAAAAAAGGATTGAGGTCCGCCTGGATCCCTCTCTTCTAATGGATGAAAAGGAAGCTGAGAAAGAGATCGAAAAGATCGTACCTAAATCTGCGGAGATAAAGCAGATATGGTTTGAAAGGGACAGGAGCATTGCAACATTAGAAGTGATGAGGCCTGAGATGATAAGCAAGGGAATGGACGTCGCCAAGGAAATAAAAGACAAAACAGGCTGGTCGATAGCGACACTAAGATACCCTCTGATAAAATCCGATATCGTGAGGGCGATTAGGGAGATGCTTTTCTCGAACGCTGATTTCAGGAAGAAACTGATGAATTCAATAGGCGAAAAAATCTACAATTCGAAGTTTGATGTCAACGATAAATATTGGGTTAGGATGAGCGCCCTTGGTGGCTTCAGACAGGTCGGAAGATCCGCGATCCTTATACAAACCCCAATAAGCAGTGTTCTTGTGGATGCGGGGATAGATGTCAGCAATTCAAGGGATCCGGTCCCAAGGATCGATGCACCTGAATTTGACATATCAAAGCTTGATGCTGTTGTGATTACCCACAGCCATCTGGATCACTGCGGATTTCTTCCTGTCCTGTACAAATACGGTTATAAGGGTCCTGTTTTTTCAACAGCCCCAACCAGAGATGTGATGACTCTGCTTCATCTCGACTATCTCTCCCTTACAGACAAAACGAATGAAAAGCAGCTGTTCAACATCGACAACATAAAAGAGATGTTGAAGTATTCTATAGTCCTGAATCCAAACGAGGTGACTGATGTGACGCCTGATGTTAGAGTGACATTACACAATTCAGGCCATATACTTGGAGCGATGATGGTTCATCTTAATGTAGGAAACGGCTTCCACAATATCCTTTACACCGGAGATTTCAAATACGCTGACTCAAAAACACTGAACAAAGCCGATAACACATTCGACAGGGTTGAAACGCTGATCATGGAAAGCACATACGGTGGTGATGATGATAAGCAGCCAAGCAGAGAGGAAGCCGAAAACTTTTTCTTTGATATTGTTAAGAAGACCATTGATAAAGGGGGGAAGGTTCTAGTGCCGGTGCTTGGAGTAGGAAGGGCACAGGAGATAATGCTTATGGCCGAGGAATGGACACGCTACGGCTTCCTCCAGGATGTGCCGGTGATTGTTGATGGGATGCTTTGGGATGTGACGGCGATATATACCGTATATCCAGAGTTCATGAATGCTGAGACAAAAAGGAGAATAATAGAGTACAATAACAGTCCTTTCATGTCAAAGATATTCAAACATGTTGTGAGCGAAGAGGAAAGACAAAAAGTCCTGTCTGGAGGTCCTGCTATAATACTTGCTACCTCGGGTATGCTTAATGGGGGCCCATCTGTCTATTACTTTGCCAATCTCTGCGAAGACGATAGAAACGCCGTCGTACTTGTTTCCTACCAAGGTAATGGTACACTTGGAAGGGCACTTCAGGAGGGAGCAAAAGAGGTGAGTATAGATCTGAACGGATCCCTCAGACATTTTAATGTGAACCTGCCTGTATACTCAATACAAGGCTTCTCCGGCCACTCGGATAGAAAAGAACTGGAAAGGTACTTAAAGGACATAAAACCGAAACCAAGGAGGCTTGTGCTGGATCATGGAGAAGAGAGCAAAATCATCGCTTTGATGAAATACGCTAGGACAAATGAGCACATAGAAACCGTCGCACCGAAGATTCTCGATGCCTTGAGATTGAGATAATTAAGAATAAAATATTAATACCTTCATTTACTCGAATTAGATATGTTTTACGAAACAGAAGATATAGTAGTTTTAAAGGGATGGGTAAGCGCCGTCAGAGATCTAAATAAAATAATATTTCTGATCGTCAGGGAGGATGGTAGATACTATCAGGCTACTCTGACAGAAGAAAATGAACCAAATTTTTCTATCGCAAGATCACTCAAGCCTGAAGATGTGATTGTATTGAGGGGAAAGATAAAACTCAACAGCGATGTCATCAATAACTTCGAGATAACCCCTTTGGAGATCAAGATACTTGCGCACGCTGAGCAGCCGATACCGCTGAATATGAATGAAAAAATTGATTCAACACTCGATAAACAGCTTGATTACCGTTTCCTGAGCCTGAGAAAGGAGAAACAGCACGCGATATTCAAAATAGAAAGCACTGTCACATACTTTATAAATGATTTCTTCCAGAAAAAAGGCTTTGTCAACTTTCATTCATCAAAGATAGTTTCGCAGGCTACAGAAGGAGGGGCAAATGTATTTCCGATAGTATATTTCGATAAGACTGCTTATCTTGCACAATCGCCTCAATTCTACAAACAGATGATGGTGATAGCTGGCTATCCGAAAGTATTTGAGATAGGGCCTGTTTTTAGGGCTGAGCCCCACCATACCACAAGACACCTGTGCGAGTATACTAGTGTGGATATAGAGATGGGCTTCATAGAGTCGTATGAGGAGATTATGAAAATAATGGAGGAGCTGATGGTTAAGCTACTAAAGTTTGTACACAAGAAAAACAAGACCGAACTGGACATACTTGGTGCGAGGGCGGAGCTCCAGCATTATAAGTTCCCCCGCATTCCATTCAAGGAAGCTAAGAAAATACTGAAGGAGAAATATAACAAGGAAATAGGGGATGACATAGACCCTGAGGGCGAAAGAATGCTCGGAGAGTACGTAAAGAACAAGTACAAAAGTGACTTCTTCTTCCTGACCGAATTCCCCTGGTCAGCCGCGCAGTTCTATCACATGCGAAAGGCAGGTGAGGAGGATGTAACATACAGGGCCGATCTGATATACAAAGGATTAGAAATTACGACCCTTGCACAGAGAGAACACAGGTACGATGTTCTCGTATCTCAATTGAAGGAGAAAGGTCTTGATCCTGAAAAATTCTCATTCTATCTTGACTTCTTTAAGTATGGAGCACCCCCGCATGGCGGAGGAGGCACCGGCCTTGAGAGGATAGTAAAGCAGATGTTAGACCTTCAAAACATCGCTGAAGCCACGCTTCTTCCAAGAACTCCTGAAAGGGTAACCCCATAAAATATTATGGATGCACAAAAGTATTGGCTGCTTTCTCTCATAATATCTGTGGTAATAATCGCCACCGCTTTTCCAAACAACTTCTTCTCCTTTCTTGCGTATACCCTTCTGATCCCATACGCTTTTCTTCTCTCCGTCAAAAAATATGGCCTGGAAAAAAGCATAAAATTTCTGCTGACGGCGGTGGTCCTTTCCTATGCGTTTGAGTTCCTCGGTGTGCACTACGGCTTTCCCTTTGGAAAATACATTTACACCTCTAACCTTGGTTATAAGATATTCGGGATCCCGTTGCTGATACCTTTCATGTGGTTTTCATTCATTGCTGTGTCATATATGACCTTCAATTCCCTCTTCCTTTCAGCTGTTTTCACCATGCTTATTGATGTTGTGATGGATCCGCTTCTGAGCGGAAGGGCATGGATATGGCTGACAACACTTGATAATTTCTACTATGGTGTCCCTCTATCAAACTTCGTCGGATGGTTTCTTGTAAGCTTTACTATTCTGTTCTTGACCTTCGGAACCAAAAGGGGTGATGCCAGGGATCTCGGGAGCTGGATGACTTATGTTTCCTTGGTGCTCTCCCTGTCGATTATCGCCTTTGTAAGGGAGATAGTCGTGGCAGGGATGATCGGTCTTGGAATTGTCATCGTTGTGCTCCTGTACAGAAGAAAAAACAAAAGAAAGAGGAAAAGAAAACTATAAAATTGATGTTAGCCTTCTATAATGAATGCTGGGTTGGCTGAGTGGTTAAAGCGCTGGCCTTGAGAGCCAGTTTCCGTAAGGATGCACAGGTTCGAATCCTGTACCCAGCGATGACCCTCAGAATTCCTAAGCCACAAGCTTGTAGTGGATGAAGACCCTGTTCAAGCCCAATCCAGAGATGAGAGAGAAAATAAGGTAAGCCCAGAACCAGTTTATATAGATCGTTCCGAAAGGTGGAAGGTAAAAGGATGCTACGATCAGGTCATTGGGGGTAAAAGCCAATTTCACACCGTTCACTGAAAAGACCTTCTTCTGTACCGATCCGACAAGGCCTGAAAGGCTCACATTGCTTTTGGCATGATTGCTTATAAGAAAGAGGGTGCAGTTGTCTTTCAATACAGTCGCATTGAATGCCATCCCATTGACGACAGAAAGCGACCTAGTCAACTCCCCGTTGATCATGAGACAGGTTGAGGTTATATTGCCTGTGAAATTCCCAATGATCTGAGCAGAAATTGGAACGCCGATGGTGATCGGAACAGCACTTAGATACATCTCAACCAAAACAAATATTATAAGAAAAGGGATGAAGGTCACATAAGTTGGTTTCATTGTCTGCTTCATTATCTTCGCATTCTCTGAAAGAAGTTCCGTCTGCAATGACTTGAAGGAAGGATCTGTCGGCGGGGTCGCTTTTATCTTCGTTTGAAGCTCTTTTATCCTTGATTTGCTTGCCCTTACCTTCTCATGGTCGACGATCAAAAGATATGCGATCTGCCCGGAAACACCGACGATCACCCCTAGGATCACAACAAGCCAAGCTTCCCAAATCATATTTATTCTTCAGATTCTCCGACCAATTTGTCCTTGATCGGTTCGAATTCCTCCCTGTTCTCGCTCATCAAAGATGTATAGAACTGATATATTATCATGACTATAAGTAATATACCTATCCCCGCGGTGAGCGTATCAAGGAACGTTGCCAGTGCCGCTATAAGACCCGTCAGCGCACCGCCTATCACAGCGAGAGGAATAATATAACGCTTCAGAACCTCCGTCAAGACCCTTTCATCCCTCCTGAAACCAGGCATCGAAAGACCGGATTCTATCAGTTGTGTAGCGACGGATTTTGGATCCTGCCCTCCAAGAAACATCCAGAGATATGAAAAAATAGCAGCACCTATCACCAGAACGAGGGTATAGACTATCATGGATTCGATCTGCAGAAGGGTTATGCCCGTGGTGGTATAACTAACATACAATTGTTGTATAGTTGGAGGTGACAACAACGCGGCTATTCCACTCACCGGAACCTCTTGAACGCCGAATATCGTTGATTCTTGTGTATATGTTCCAAGTATCGTTATTCCTGAATGGAACAGCTCCAAACCGAAAAACTGGATACCCGCGACGATCGAAACGATCAGCACTATCGGTATTATACTTGTGTAAAAAAGCGCAACCGGCCATCTTATCGCATAGCCTCTAAGCCTACCGAAGGCGAGAGGAAGTTCTACCTTGACACCCTGAAGCCATATTGAAACCGCGAACAACGCTATCGTCGATATTATCGTTATAACAGGGAACAATGCGCTCAACGGTGCACCTGTTGACAATGAAGATATGATCGCCGGTATCGCACCTTGCGGTGAGATGAATGGATTGAAGGTCGTATTGATGAGCTGAAGGGAGATTCCAGCCAATATGAAGAGACTTATACCTGAACCGATTCCCCACTTGCTTACAACTTCATCCATCAGTACAAGGATAAAGCCAGCTATCACAAGCTGAACGAACATCACCAGCGGGTAAAATAGGCCTGGACCGGCAGGGGAGAGTGCGCCACTGAAAACATAGACCGCATTCTCTATTATAACAAATATGATCGCAGATATCTTCTGCAGACCCTGAAAAAGGACCCTTCCGTCCCTCGTTGAGGTATCTATGTGTATGATGTCTGTCCCCTGCAGCATTTGTATTATTATGCTTGCGCTAACTATCGGACCTATACCTAAGGAAAGAAGTGAACCGAAGTGAGAAGCAAGAAGAACCTGAAGTATCTCAAAGTTCAAACTGTATGCGCTACTGACCCCGTAAAGAGGGGTGAAGGACATGATTATGAAAAGAAGAAGGATGATGCCTGTCCAGATAAATTTAGTTTTGAGTGAAAGCTTCTCCTCTGGAACTGGAACGGATGGCAAATTTGAGAGAAAATTTTTGATCTTCTCATTCATATCTAACTTCACCACCGCCCGCCTTTATGTCCTCCTCCGCTTTGGCAGATGCCTTGCCGTAAACGACAAGCTTCATCTTTTCGCCCTTGAAACCGCCACAGACTTTTGAAAAACCGAGCTCGTCTAGGTGAAGTACGATCCTATCACCATCGTATACCAGCTTTCCATCCTTTTTCAGCTTTTCGATAATAAATTGAATACGATTCAAATTAAGGGGAATCTTTTTAATGTGCCTTTCCTCCGGAGCATGCCTATTCTCATGGAAAGACATCAGCTTCTGCTGTCCTCTCTTTCCCCCGCCAGCTTTTCCTCTTCCTCCCCTTCTCCCAGCTCCGCTGCGGGATCTATCTCCTGCCCCTCTTCCAGCGGTGTTGCTTCCTCTAAGTTTCTTGTGTTTCATATCATCCTCAACAAAAGTTCATTTATATCTTTTCCCCGATAACCGGCAGCTCCTCCCAATTTATACGGTACTTTCTTACCTTTTCTCTCAAATCCTTTCCTCGGCGGATGAAGCGAAAATCTGTTTCTGATCCCGAGGTCGGAAAGTTTGGCCTTTGAATCAAAAAAATCCTTTACGAATTGATCCAGTTTCTGTTCATCTATGGTTGTTTTCTTTTTCAGTAGCTTTTTGAGGCTCTCGGCATCGACCTCGCCGTACGTCACGTAACCCTCCACTTCCTTCAATAGACCTAAAATCGAATCTGTTTTATCAAATATCGCACAATTATTTTGTTTTCTTAAATCAAGGATCGAAAAAATCTCCTTCTGCTTACCATTTGCCCTTATATCCGACCTTATTTTTATCACACAAAGCTTTTCCATGTGAATCAGATACCCAACTCTTCCTTGTTTTTATCATTGTACCTGAAAAGATTTAATTTCCTCAGCGCATCGAAGGTCGCATAACCGAGATTGACCCTTGTACCTGTCTGACCTATGACCTTCGACCAAACATCCTTTATCCCGGCGAGACGTATTATCGTCTTGATATCATCTGCCGTGCAAGCACCGACACCTTTTGGAGCTGGAATCAACGTCACCCTCACTGAGCCACTTCTCCCCGTGGTGACGAATGGAATAGAATGCTTCTCCCTGCAGGCACACTCGGAGCTACCGCAGCCCAGAAGCACCTTCGTGATGTTCAATTTTGCATTTTTTACGGCCTTTTCCTTTGCTATCACCGACTCTAGCCCGCTTCCTCTGCCTATCCCAAGATGGCCTTTCTTATCCCCTACAACGGCGACAGCGGAGAACCTCTGCCTCTTTCCCTCGGCGGTAACCTTCTGTGTGTTCTTCACGATCCTTCTCTTTCCTCCACCAAGCTTTCCCCTTGACTGGCCGATGTAAAGATATTCTATTTCAAGATCAGGAAGAAGATAGTCAACGATGCCCTCCTCAAGTATTTTTAGATTGCTGTCGAGTATTTCATCGATGTTCTTTATTTCTCCAGACAGGACTTTTTTTCCAAGTTCCGTCTTGAAGTTGTACGACTTCTGCTGCTTCTCCTCTTCTATCTCTTGCTTCTCTTCAACCTCATCTTCCATTTTCCTGATTTATTTTCTCAATCACCTTATTGAACTCATCAGTTATAAGTTTAATCTTATCACCGAGCTCTGAAAACTTTGATGAGTCCTTTGAATAATAATCTAAAATATGTTTTCCGACCATTCTCTCCTTGTCGATATCCATTTCCTTTACATGAAGATCCATCCCTGCATCCAGCGCGCCTTTTATGAAATAACGTATGAAACTTCCCTTGCTCATTGTATGTCTCCCCTTGTCAACGATGGCTTCCTTGACCCCTCCTGTCTTTCCGATCAGAAAGCCAGTCAAATAGGCAGCAGGCGTATTCTTAAGACCAAGCTCCCAACCGTATTTCTTCAATGATTTGCTCGTGATCAGTTTACTCGTCCTGTCTCCGGATGGAGAATATTCAACGATCATCCCTATTATGTAGCGGTTCGTCTTTCTGATGACAAGCCTCGGTAAACCGGACTTCAAAAGTTTCATCCTTCTCCTATAATCAGTTTTAACAGCTCTCTTTTTCATTGGTTCTTCCGCTCCGCGCTTATCATGTATCTAAGGTGGGAAACACTGTGAAATGCCCCTCCCTTTGCGCGTCTGTAAAGCAGTCTATATTCCGCTTTACTTATATTTCCTGCACTCAGCTGCTTCTTAAGCTCCCTCCTGAGTGCTCTTATCTTAAGCCTCCAGTCCGTCGCCTCCCTCGCTGAAAGCTTTCCCTTTCTGCTTCCCCTGCCCTTCCTATGTCCTCTTGATTTCTTTTCAGCGAGCACCCTTGCCCTCGCTCTTGACTGACCGACGATAGGTCTGACGGAGATCACACCCTGATCTATCAGCTTCTTGATGTCTTCCCTTGTTATCGCTTCCTTTATCTCCTTCATCTTCGATGGATCCATCTTGATCCTCTTCTCCCCAACACCCAGTATTTCACTGGCTACCCTTCTCTGTGTTTTTAGTGACACCATGGTTCAATACCTCTATCCCCTTTTCCGTGCACGCCTTCAATAGAGCTTCCCTCTTCCTTTTTCCTACGGATGATGAAATTATGACGATGTTATCCTGATTCAACTGTGAAATCTCAGAGAGAGAATGGAGCAGAAAAACCTCCTTTCCGTTTATCTTTCCCCTCTCCTCTCTTGCACGCCTGAAACCCTCTTGCGGTAGTTTCCTGTGTCCCCTTCTTTGAAGCCGGTCTCTGTTCTTCTTTCCTCTCGGTAGCCTCCAGGAGCTGCCGACACGCTTCAATTTTCCCGCATCGTGTTTTGTGAATTCCATATTTTTTCAGGGCTTCTTCGTTATATATATCCCGTCCTTAAATACCCTCCTATCCTTTGCCTTCAACTTTGTTGCTGCCTCTATGCTTCCAGCGGTTTGACCAACGAGATATTTATCTATACCTGAGAGAGTGATCTGTGTACCATGGACTTTGATATCAACACCGTCTGGTATCAAGATTTCTCTGCTTTTTCTCTCACCAACAAAATTTTCGACCAGAAGCTTCTTCCCATCAAGCTTCAGAGAGGCAGGAAAGTGTGAGTAAACCAGCTCCAAGGTCGCTGTGTATCCCTCCGTCACGCCCTTAATCATGTTCCTCACACTTGCCGCCAGCGTGCCGGCTATAGCTTTTTGAAAATCGTTATCCTTCTGCGCTGTTATACGAAGAAGCTTGCCATCCTTTGTGACATTCAAGAAAGAATAACGTATGTCCGTAGATAATTCTCCCTTCTCTGATTTGACATAGATTTTCTTCCCATCTATTCTCAAATCTACATTCTCCGGTACTAGTACATTGAACTTAATAGACATATAGTAAAAGCCTCCCACCGACATGATTATTTCTTGCGTCGATGTTTGTCATCACGCCGCTGCTCGTGGAAAGGATGAGCAAACCGAAATTCAGTGCGGGAAGGAATCTCTTCTCGTAACGCTGAAGGTCCTCGAAACGCACAGATATGCGCGGTTTGATTGTTTTGCATTCATTCAGCGAATCGTTCAATGTCACCCTTATAAAGCCTCCCCTTGAATCCGAGATCATTTCATATTTTTCTATGTAACCGTTTTTCTGAAGTATTCCCAGGACGTTAACAAGCAGCTTAGAAAACGGCTTCAGAACGCAGACTGCCTTTCCCGTCTTCCTCGCGATCTTTATCGTGTTTATTGCATCAGATAATGTATCTGTCATACCTCCTTCCCGTATTTTTTGAAACCGAGGTCCTTTGAAACCTCTCTGAAGCATTCCCTGCAGTAATTAAGTCCATGAACACTGATGTGAGCCTCAAATCTTCCACATCTTACGCATCTGTGCGTAGCGATACCATATTTCCTCTGTTTCCTGCTGTTGAATCTGATGAACCTCGCCTTCTTCGCAGGTTTCTTCTCTAATGTTCTCAATATTCTTTCATACGCACTTTCCATATCAGACGACATCCACCTTGTATCTTTCCCTCACAAAATCCATGGCCTCCTGCTTTGTTATCATGTGCTTTTTCCCGATGCTTCTTCTCTGTCTCTGCTTTGAGATGCTGAAGCCCGGTCTTTTGAGGGTCACTGCAACAGACAGGCCGATTATCCCGACAGTGTAATCATATTTTACGCCGGGAATATAAACATATTCAGGCACGCCGAAGGAAAAGTTCCCCTGTTCATCAAATTTATTGCCAGGTATCTTGTTCTCAACGGCTTTGAAAAGCCTCTGAAGCATTTCTTCAGCTTTCTTTCCCCTCAGAGTAACTTTGACGCCAACCTCCAGACCTGGTCTCAATCCCCACTCCGGTATCCTTTTCTTCGCCTTGGTTTTGACCGGCTGGCTTCCAGTGATGTTCTTCAACAATGTTACGACCCTTTCAAGCTTCTCCCCAGGCTCTCCAACACCGACATTCAACGTAATCTTCTCAACAGAGATGTTCCTCATTTTATTTTCCATGTTCATAACACCATGCATGCATCTGAAAGTGCGGTTAATTTCTCGCCATTGATAGAGAGAAGGGAATTGTCGCCTACGATCTCCTCTATTTTTCCAGATTTCCCGAGATTCTTACCGCGGTATATCACAGCCTCCCTTCCCTGCTCAAAAGGTATGATCTCTACGACCTTTTTCTCCTTAAGATTGTACTTTATCGAATCACCAGCCTTGATACTTCCATCATAAATTATGTTTCTCCCATCATTTGTGAAAAGTATCTTCTTTCCCTTCTTACCACTATAGATCGATACAACCTTCATTAATTTCACTTCCGGCGTGTCATAAGGCTTGAGAATAAATTTACCGCTCGGACCAAACCAAAGGATGAAGCTGTCTTCCTTCACCGTCAGGATATCTCCGAAACCTAGGTTGTAGCGCTCCTCTCTCACTGTCTTTCCATCTACCTTCACGAAGCCGTTATTTATCAGATACCTTGCCTCTTTCGCATTAAGCGCGAATTTCCCAACATCCCTGATGACACCCAAAAGGGCGATCGCATACTGGTTCTCGTGTTTGCCCGGAAGATTCCTAACATAATACTTATACCTTTTTCTCGGTATGCTCACTGCTCCTGTCACAACTGATCGCTTAAAATGCTTCGACTCACCGTGCCTTGCCATATTTCTCCAGTGCCTTAGCCCTCCTGTTGTCCGAAAGATTCAATTCCTTTATCAGCAGTGCCGAAGGCCTTATCTTCAGCGGTACTTTCGTGCCTTTCTTTGTTGTTATCTTTGCTGTATCCACGGAAACTTTTAACTGTTTCATATATATTTTCTCAACCTTTCCCTCCATTCCCTTGAACTTTCCGCGCATTATCATCACAGTGTCCCCTGTTCTCAAAGGAAAAGACCTTATCTTGTAAGTATTCCTCAACTCTTTTGAGAGATGAGCTGAAAGCAACCTGTGCTTTATATGCAATGGGGCGTTCTTCCTGTATCTCCTCTGCTTTGACGGATTTTTACTCGAGTTCCAATGTTCACTGAATGAATGAGATTTCATACGATCTTGTTTGCTATCTTTGTTATATTAGGAAATCTAAACGAAATTTCCCTTGGCAGTGGACCCTTTATTATCGTCCCGACCGGCTCGTACTTGACCGTGTCTTTTATCAGGACACAGGCATTATCCTCAAAACAGATCCTCACTCCATTCAACCGCCTGTAGGCCTTTCTCTGCCTTATTATGACCGCTGGGAAAACCTTATGGACGACGGCTGTGTCACCGCGCTTGACAACCACAAAGACGGTGTCTCCAACACCACATTTCGGTTGTCTGTTCTTGACCCCATGATAACCACGAACATTTATCACCTTTGCTATCTTTCCTCCTGAGTTGTCAGCGACATTGATATAACTACTTACATTGATCCCCTTCG
>ERZ1669250.540-NODE-540-length-16426-cov-3.229247_pt1 | contig 16426 bp, 15 predicted proteins | sample MGYA00579295_ERZ1669250 | MGnify/ENA primary metagenome ERZ1669250 (study PRJEB41166, sample SAMN08046056) | hot springs metagenome | biome: hot spring; feature: acid hot spring; material: thermophilic sediment; isolation source: thermophilic sediment from acid...
AGGCGTATAACGGCCTTTACGGGCTCGAGCTTATAAACTCCACTTCCAATTTCCTGAAGAACAACGTGTTTGCAAATATGAGTAAAGCTGGAATTGCTTGCTATGGAATTGCCTCCAGCAACAAATCTATCAATCAGGACTTTGGAAATGAGACCTGCTCAAGCAATTTGAATTGCACATGGATTTCATCGCCACAATGCAAGTGATTTCATATGCGCACTTTGACGATAAGGCAGGTTGTCGATGCGCTAAAGGAAAGCGTTGATCCTGAAGTCGGCGTAAATATAGTGGATCTTGGCCTTATCTACGGCATTAAAATAGATGACAACAACAATATTACTGTAGAAATTACAATGACTACTCCTGCGTGCCCGATTACCGCCACACTTCTTGCAGACGTCCAGTTGAGGCTGGAAAAGCTGCCAAATGTGGGAAAGATTAACCTGGAATTGGTGTGGGAGCCTGCATGGAGCGCAGATATGATAAGCGAAGAATACAAAAGGCAGCTTGGCGTATAGAACGTTTTAGTAGAGTATATCTTCGTCAGCCCTCTTGTATTCCACTATCTCTTCATCTTTGAACCAGGTTTTTATTTCGCGCTCAGCAGTCTCCTTGCTGTCTGACGCGTGAACTATGTTTCTTACGGCCCTTTGCTGGCTGTCAGCCAAATCATACGAATCTGTAGAGAATTTTCCTCTTATTGTCGATGGATCTGCCTTTGAAGGCGAAGTAGCGCCAACTATCTTTCTCACGTTTGCTATTGCCTCGTTTCCTTCGACAACCATTGCTACTACAGGCTGGTCTACAATGTAATTTACCAAATAGGACCTTACTCTGTCTCCAGTCTGCTGGGGCGTTTCTGCGAACTGCTTGCCCTGCTCCTCAAAGCTCTTTTTTGTCTTTTCCCAAAGCGAATTGTACCAATTTTCATCTGCAGGATAATGGTTAAGTGCCACTTCCTTTGTGGGCTTTACAAGCTTTAGTGCAACTATCTTTAAGCCTGCTTCCTCAAAGTCACTTATCACCTTGCCTATCAGCGATCTGTAAACACCGTCAGGTTTTATAAGAACTAGTGTGCGCTCTATCATTTTATCACCTGATTTAATTTTATTCTAATATATTATAAAACTTCGCACTTTCTTTTGTTTATAGATTTATATGCTTGAGTGTCATAAAATTTAGTGGTGATTTTTTGGATTTGAAGGAATATCAGGAAAAGGCTTCAGAAACTGCAATATACCCTAAGTCTCTTGATGGCGGCATATACTATGCAGCAATAGGCTTGGCGGGAGAGGTCGGCGAGCTGTTGAATAAAATAAAGAAAATTGCAAGAGATAAAGCCGAAGTGGACGTTGAAGGAATAAAAGGCGAGCTAGGCGATGTGCTTTGGTACTGCTCGCAAATTGCCAAGGAGCTGAATATAGACATGAACGATGTTGCCGAATACAACCTCAACAAGCTGAAAGACAGAAAAGCAAGGGGTGTAATTTCAGGAAATGGGGACAACCGCTAATCCATAAATTCATCCATAAGCTATGATGCATATGATACGCCAACCCATAATTTGCGTGATGGGTCATGTAGACCATGGCAAGACTACTTTGCTAGACAAAATAAGAAGCACTACGATTGCCACTAAGGAAGCAGGAGGCATGACACAGCACATTGGCGCGAGCGAGGTGCCAATAGATGTTGTCAAAAAGATTTCAGGATCGCTTCTAAGCTCTTTCGGTGGCACAATTAAAATTCCTGGACTTTTGTTCATAGATACTCCAGGCCATGAAGCCTTCACCAATCTTAGAAAGAGAGGCGGAGCGGTAGCTGATCTGGCGATACTTGTCGTAGACGTGTCAAAAGGCTTTGAGCCGCAAACTTATGAAGTAATAGACATATTGAAGCAGTACAAAACTCCTTTCATAGTTGCAGCAAACAAGATAGACCTGATAACAGGCTGGCGGGTCAATAAAACTTACAGTTTCATTGAATCACTTAAAAATCAGATGCAATCAGTTGTTGATGAGCTTGATTCGAATATATACAAGCTTATAGGAATTCTTAGCGAGCTAGGGTTCAATAGCGAGCGGTTTGACCGCGTAAAGGATTTCAAGAAAGAAGTTGTAATTGTTCCTGTTAGCGCAAAAACAGGAGAAGGCCTTGCAGAGCTTCTTGTATTCATTGCCGGCTTGTCACAAAAGTTCCTTGAAGCCAGGCTTAACATTGAAGTGAAAGGGCCTGGAATTGGGAGCATACTGGAGAAAAAGGAAGAGACGGGCCTTGGCACAACCATAGACGTTATACTGTATAACGGCACGCTTCAGGTTGGAGACACTGTGGCTTTTGCCACTACAAACGGTATAGCAACCTCTAAGATAAAGGCGCTTCTAAGGCCGAAGCCGCTTCAGGAAATGAGAGAATCCGTCAGCAAGTTTTATTTCGTTGATTCGGTAAGCGCAGCTGCCGGTATAAAAATCAGCGCACCAGGGCTTGATGATGCGCTGCCCGGATCTTTGCTGATTTCAACTAAAATCAAAGACTATGAGCTGCAGCTCAGTGAAGAGCTGAAGGAGGTATTCGAGGTTGACAAGACGGGCATCGTGCTAAAAACCGATACCATTGGCAGCATGGAAGCCATTTCTAAGCTTTTGAAGAGCGCAGGAGTGCCTGTAAGCAAGAAAGGAATAGGCAACGTTACAAAAACCGATATTCTTGACGCTTTTGCAATGCGTGCTATAGATCCTTACAGTGCTGTTGTTCTTGCATTCAATGTTGGCGTAGACGACGATGCAAAAGCGGAAAGCGAAGCAACAAACGTAAGCATAATAAACGACAACATAATCTACCAGATTATAGACGATTATAAAGCGTGGCTCGACAATGCAAAGCAGGCTGAAAAGGCCCTGGCTCTAAAGTCAGTTACTCTGCCTGCCAAGATAGTGGTTTTGCCGAACGCCGTTTTCAGGGTTTCAAAGCCTGCAATTTTCGGAATAGAGGTAGCGGCAGGAAGGCTCGAGCCAAGTGCGCTGCTAATGGATTTTGAAGGCAACATAATAGGCAGGGTCAGAGAAATACAGAACAATGGAGTCAGGATAGAAGAGGCAAAAGCGGGCCAAGATGTTGCTATTTCTATAGACGGCATAACATTTGGCAGGCAGGTAAAAGAGGGCGACACGCTATACACGCATATAAACGACGAAGAGGAGCAGCTCCTGAAAACAAAGTATAGCTATTTGCTTAACGATGAAGAAAAGGACCTGCTTGGCGAGATAAGCAGCATAAAAGCAAAAGCCAGAAAATAAATCAGTCAGCAGCCAAGGAATGCGTTGCAGAATAGTATCGCAGCTATGGTCTTTATGTCTACTATTTCGTGCCTTTTTATCATTTCCATAGCTCTGCTTCTGGGCACAAGCTTCAGGCTTATTATTTCATCGCTATCCCTGTGGGCCCTTCCTTTTTTCAAATCCTTGGCCAGATAAAAGTCAAGCTTTTCAGTGAGATAGCCCGGTGACGAATAACCAGAGAATACGCGACTGATGCTGCCTGCTTCGTACCCTGTTTCTTCCTTGAGTTCTCTCAAAGCAGCCTCCTTTGGCGTTTCCCCTTTTTCGATTTTGCCAGCAGGTATCTCGTATAGGAACCTGCCAACCGCAGCTCTGTATTGTTTTTCCAAAACTATTTTGCTGCCAAGCAAGGGTATTATTGCAACCGCATTTTTGCTTTTTATTATGGTGAACGGTTTCTTGAGGCGCTTTGTCCTTTTCTGCTCTAATGCAAGAATCTCGTTCTTGTAAAGAACTCGCATTTTGTCACTTGCCCTTTTTGTTCAGCAGCTTGCTTAACTCATCGCCGTCTACAGTAAGCCTGTAAGTTGACATTATCTTCTTTATCAGATCGTCCTTGCTTGTAGCCGCAAACTGTGAAATAAGGTCTTCGAGCCTTTTGCCTGTTATTTTTTGAAGCTTGAGCTCCTTGATCAAATCAAATACCTCTTTCCTGCTTTTCGGCGCATGCTTGAGTATCTCTCCTATTGCAGCTTTTGTCAGCGCGTTTGCCTTGTACTCCTCGAAAACGGCAAGAATGGCGTCTGTGCTTATTGCCTCAACATTAACGCCTTCCCTTCTAAGTTCGGTATACTTTTGCAAGAGTATCGGAGCTACGACATAGCCCGGGACTCCGGTCTTGTTCAGTATTTCATTGTATAAACTTAGAAGAGGCGACCACAGCATCTGCTCTGCCAGCTCCTTGTTTTCTATCTCTCTCTCAAGCTCCTTTTGCACCTGTTCGACGCTTGTTACGCTTTTGAGAAGATTTTCATAGTGCTTCTTGTCTACCTCTATTGGCTTTATATCGGTTTCAGGGTACATTCTCGATCCGCCAGGCAGTGGCCTGAGGAATTTTGTGACAAGCAGCTTGTTGTCAGCTGACCTGGTCTCTTTTGGCACTTCGCTTATTGCCTTTTTCGCCCTTTCAATCGCGTACTTCATTGCTGTGTCAACTACTTCCCTCTGACCTGTTATAAGCAGGAACGCGTCGCCGGCCTTTATTCCAAGCTTCTTTGAAATTGCCTGTGTCTCATTGCTCGAAAAGCCGTAGCTTTGAAGGTCTTCGTCGCTGTGTATGACCCCGCCTACTCCTGCAAGCTTAGCGTAATCGCTTATTTCTGTCCCGAGCCTTCTGCCCTTGTTTATCTCAGTGCCAAGAAGCTTAGCAAAGCCCTTTAGCCTTACCCCTTCAACAATTCCCCCTTTTTCTATGCTGTTTTTAAGCAGCTTCACTTCGGTGTTGGCAAACATTTCCGTAATGTCGCTTGGCTCTCCGACTTCAGCGCCATTTTTCCTCAATTGTGCTTCTATTTTTATCAGGTTAGCCTGCCTTTCTATTTCATGCTCTATGATTTCTGGCATGCTGTCAAGCTCTTGAAAGCCCTTTATTTCTACCCTCGCCCCGTTTTTGATCGATATGTTTACATCCTGCCTTATTGACCCTATGCCCCTCTGCACCTTTCCCGTAAGCCTGAGAAGCAGGCCTATTCTCTTTGCAACTTCCATCGCCTCATTAGGACTAGATATTTCCGGAGCGGTGTCTATCTCAACTAGAGGTATTCCAAGCCTGTCTACATTATAAACTACTGTGTCTTTGTCGCTCTGCTCTATGCCGCTAGATTCTTCTTCTAGGAATATAGAAGGCACGCTTATTCTCTTTTTGCCTATTTCCAAATAGCCGTCATAGCCTATGAGTATGGTTCTTTGGAATGCGCTGGGATCGCTTCCATCGACTACTACTTTCCTCATTGTCTCTAGCTCGTCAGGGACTTTTGCGTGTAATTCTGAAGCGATTTGCAAAGCTATTTCAAGAGCCTCGCTGTTAAGGTCGTGCGGCGGCTCCTCGTCTATGTCTACTAAGCATGTTTCGTGCTTGTAAAGATTGTATATAAACTGCCTGTTTTTGCTGCTTTCGAAAGATGTTGACATGTCTATCTTTCCCAATTCTCCTGCAACGGCCCTTTGCTTTCTGACTACCTTGCCTATCTGCGTATCCTCCTTTAACGTCGCATCGCAGGAGCAGAAGAGCTTCTCCTTTGTAGCCAGCCTTTGGTGGATTTCAAGACCGCACATGAATCCTATGCTCTTGTAGTAACTTTCATCTCGCATAAGCATCACACCATGAACCAATCAGCCTCGGTTCTTTTGCTTATCTCTCCGACAAGGTTCTTGTTGAGCATTTGTTCGGCTTCTGACTTCTTGTAGTTTCCTAGCAGGAAGCCGAGCTTTACGAGCGCGACCTCCGGCAGCATGTCTTCGCAGTGAATTGCTCCCGCTTCGGCAAGAAGCCTCAAGTTTCTGTATACACTGGAATTGACCCTGCCATAAAGGCATTGCGATGTCACGCCCACAACAAGCCCGCTATCTACGGCCTTCTTGACATGATCAAGCCAAGAATATGCAGCTTCTCTTGGAGCTATGGCGACATGGCCGAGGCCTGTGCCTTCTATTATTATTCCCTTGTAGCCTTTTTCAACATAGTAATCAATTATTGCAGGGTCGGAATTTGGATAGAACTTTACAAGTGCCACCTTTGGCTCGTAGCCCGTTCTTAATTCTAGCGACTCGCCTGTGGACTTTGTGTAATCGCTCAGGTATTCTATGTTGCCTTTTTCGCTTACCCTTGCAATAGGCTTGTTGTTTATGGGCCTGAAAGCATCCCTTCTTGATGTGTGCATCTTTCTTGCCTTTGTTCCTCTTATGAAGTTGCAGTAGTCGTCAGAGCTGCTTGCATGCATGCATATGCCTACTTCTGCTATGTCGCTTTTTGCCGCTATTATGCCAGAGCATACCAAGTTCATGAAAGCGTCGCTAGAGCCCCTGTCTCCGCTCCTTTGCGCTCCGGTAAGCACGACAGGCCCCGGAAGCTTTTGCAGCATGAAGCTCAATACGGCAGACGAGTAGTGCATTGTATCGGTGCCGTGCGTTATCACTATTCCTCTTGCCCCTTTATTGAACGCGTTTGCCACTGCTTTTGCTATTGTCTGCCAGTCTATGTATGTCATGTCTTCGCTTGCTATGCTCATCGGATTGACTATGTTTATGTTTGCTATGCTGCTGAGCTCTGGCACTTCATAGAGAAGCTACTCTGGCTTAACAAGCATGTATACTCCGCCGGTGACATAGTCTACTCTGCTTTCTATTGTGCCGCCTGTTGATACGAGTGTTATGTTAGGCAACGCAGGATTGCTTGCAATCTCCGCCTTAGGGAATTCAAAATAAGCCTTTTCAGTCTTTATTTTTTCTATGCGCGTATTCGGCGTATATCTTATTCCTATGTTGTATCCGTTTTCCAGCTTGAGCACAATTATCGATTTGTCGCCAAGATCTGGCCTTGGCATCAGTATGCCTTCAAAGGTTTCGCTTCCCCTTTTTATGCGTATTTTGTCTCCGTAGGTTATCTTTCGCGCGCTCAGCACTTGTTCGAGTTCTTCAGAATACATGCTTTTACATTAGAAATAGACATTTAAAATTCTTATTGCTTTTCAAAACAAAAACAAAAACCTAGAGCAAGTTTCCTATAAGGCATGTCGACGTGCTGCCCGTTATTTTTGCATTTTGAAATGTTCCAAGCAAATTTGCTTCTGTGTTTTCTATCGCAACGCTTATGTAGCTGTCGTTTCTTCCGGTGAGCGACCTTTCGTTCTTTTCCGTTATAAGAACCCTTTGCGTTGTGCCAATGTACTTTTTGCGCAATTCCGCCTGCACAGCTCTCACAATTCTGCTCATCTCTATGCTTCTTCTTTTTATCTCTTCGTTGCCCAATTGCTTTAGCTTAGAAGCCTCCGCATGCGGCCTAGCCCCAAACTTTGATACGTTTGTTATTTCAGGTTTCACCCTTTCAATCATGCTTATTGATTCTTCGAAGTCCTCGGCTGTTTCAGTAGGATAGCCTACTATGACATCTGTTTCCAATGTCAAGTCTGCGATTTTCTTCCTAAGCTCCCTTACCTGGTCCTCAAACTCTTCAACTGTATAATTTCTTTTCATGTCGCTCAGCACTTTGTCGCTTCCTGACTGGACCGGCAGATGGATGAATTTGTATACTTTTTCGCTTTTATACGCCTCTACGAGCCTGTCAAAATACCTGCCAAGGTGCTCGGGATTGAGCATGCCAAGCCTTATTCTGAAATCGCCTTCGATGCTTGCAGCATTGTTGAGCAATTCTGCAACGTTTGTTTTCTTGTCAAGCCCGTATGCGCCGGTATCCTGAGCAGTTAGCTCTATTTCCTTAGCTCCTTTTTCTACGCTCATTTGTATTGCTTTAATGATGAGCTCTTGGGAGAAGCTGTTGAGCGGTCCGCGTGCAAATTTGGTCTCGCAGAAAGCGCAGTTGCTTAGGCAGCCCTCGCTTATCGGTATTCTTGCTATGAGCGATTCGTCAGGGGAGAAGAAAAGCATCTTGTCGACAAGCCCTCTGGAATTGTAGTTGACTCTCTTGTGCTCCTTTGCGCTTGCCACCACCTCTGCTATCTTTGCAACATTCTCCGTGTTGAGAATACTGGCATTTGGTGCTATCTGCTCTATTTTTTCAGGGCTTGCGCTCGCAAGGCAGCCAGCAACTATTAGCCTATCACCCAAATCCTTTACCCTGCTTATCTTGTTAAGGATTTTCTGTTCTGTCGGCGTTTTTACCGTGCACGTATTTATTATGACAAAATCGTAACCTGATTTTTGTGCAACGTCTAGCTTTCCATATTCTACATCATAGCCTTCCTTTTCAAGCAGGCTTCCCATTATCCTGCTGTCTGCCTGGTTCAGAGTGCATCCGTATGTTTCTATTAGTATCCTTGCCATGCTTATTTTATTTGCGTTTACCTACTTATGAGTTTCGGAGCAAGCAGTCAAGTACTGCATGCTTTTTATATTTTGTGAAATAAAACATTATGTGGTTTTATGCTTTGCGAAAGGTGCAAAAGAGAAATATACAAGTACGAAGTATGCAATTACTGTGGAAGAAAAATAGGCCAGGAGTGCGTAAAGAGCTCTAGAAGGGTTAGCAAGTCCGTTAGGCTTGTTATTTGCAAGGACTGTTGGAGCGACATAAGCAAGAGAAGGGCTTTCAAGAGCGCGAAGGAGACTGATGTTTTAGTAGCACCTGTATTGGCGCCTGTTTCTGCTCATTCAGCTCATTCATGAGCTTCTCTTTCTATTTGAATTTTTATGCTGCCTTCTCCTATTTTCGATTCTTCTGCTTCTTTTCCCTGCTCAAGGCCTTCCTTGACCAATTTTGCGTTTACTGCTTTCATTATTGAATCTTTGTTTTTAGAGATAATTTCAGACAGGGCCTTGTCGGCTTCATAAAACACAGCTATTGTATCCGACTTGCTTAGCTGTGCCTTCTTCCTGCAAAGCTGTATCCTCCTTTCTATTTCGCGCACAAGCGCTTCTTCTTTCAGCTTAAGGCTTATGTTAGTGTCTATGCTTGCTATGCCATGTTCGAAGGCAACCGCGTTCGAAGGCTGCTTTTCGCTTACTACGCTGAAATGCTCGGGCAGGATTGTAAACGTGCCCTTATCGGTATGCAGATTGTAATGGCCACTTTCCCCTATTTCCTTTTCGACCTCTTCAGGATTTGCCGACTTTAGGGCGTTTGCCACTGCATTAGCGTTTGCTCTGAATTCTGGGCCTATCTTGCTGAATACAGGCACTATTCTTTTGCCTATTGCCTGTATTCTCTTTACCTCTATGCTTGCTATGTTTGCCAGCTCCTCCACGAGCGGGAGAAGCTTCAATAGCGCGTCGTATGCTTCGTCAGCATCTACTTCGATCGTCGCATTTTCAAGCGGTTGTCTCAGCTTTATTCCAGCGTTCTCCCTTGCATTTAGCAGCGCCTTGATTGCATCTACTGCATAGTCGAATTCGGATTCCAGCTGCGTGTTTATGTACTTGTTTTTCGCCTTCGGCCAGTCTTCGAGCGATATGCTCTCTTTGAAGCCGTAAAGATCCATATACAGCTTTTCAGAAACAAAAGGAGCAATTGGCGAGAAAAGAAGCAAGATGTTGTAGTTGACATAGTTTATTATATTGAGCTTCTTTTTGGCTTCTGCTTTGCCCTCCTGCATTCTTTTCTTTGCGATTTTGAGATAGAACCTGCTGAAATCCTCTACTACAAATTTTCTTATGGCTTCGGCAGCTCCGTCTATTTCATATGCTTCCAAGTCTTTTGTGACATTGTTTATTGTTTCGTTGAGTCTTGACATTATCCAGGCGTCCTCATAGCTTTCGGTGCTAACTGCTTTTGCAATTTTCTTGGGCTCGTAGTTTGCTGCCTTTGAATACTCCTTAATGAGATTTGCTATATTGTAGAGAAGCAGCACTACCTTGTTAGCTTCCTGTATGTCTTTTATTCTGAAAATAAGGTCTAGCTTAGGGTTGTGTGAAACGCACCAGAGCCTGAACGAATCTGCTGTTGCCTGCTTGAGAAGCTCGTTTAAAGGTACATAATTGCCAAGGTGCTTGTGCAGCTCCCTGCCGTCTTCGCCGAGCATCATGCCGTGCATTACAACGTTCTTGAAAGGCCTTTTGCCGTAGACCATTACGCTTGTTTTCAGCTGGTAGGCAAACCAGCCCCTTAGCTGCTCGACTGCTTCTAGTATGAAATCTACAGGGAACAGCTTGTTAAACTGCTCTTCGGTCAGGCTTGCCCTGAATGCTATCGACGAATCGAACCAAACGTCGAACACGTCTTTTACCCTGTGCATGAGCTTTCCGTCTTGACTTTTTAGCAGTATCTCGTCTATGTAAGGCCTGTGCAGATCTGCAAGCTTCTCTACTTTTTCCTTGTCTACGGCAAGCTCTTTCAGCTCTTCCAACGAGCCTATCACTGTCCTTTGGCCGTCATCAGATTCCCATATAGGAATAGGCACTCCCCAGTATCTTTGTCTTGATATCGCCCAGTCGGGAGAGCTTACAAGCAGGTCTTCCTGCCATTTCTTTGCCTCTTCAGGATGCCAGTTCACCTTCCTATTCTCGCTGATTATCTTCCTCTTGACCTTCTGTATGTTTATGAACCACTGGTCTGTCGCTATGTAAATGAGCTTTGTGTTGCAGCGCCAGCAATGAGGATAGCTGTGCGTAAGGGTTCCTTCGCTTACCAAGGAGCCGTCTGCTTTCAGGTCTTCAATTATCTTGGGGTTTGCCTCTTCTGGAACCTTGAGGCCTTTGTAAGCTCCAGCTTCTTCAGTGTACTTGCCTTCAGAATCGACCGGCGAGAATACTGGCAGCTTGTTTTTCTTGCCGACAACGTAGTCGTCAAGCCCGTGGCCCGGGGCTATATGAACCAATCCTGTTCCCTCCTCCGTGCTTACAAGCTCTTTCGAGGCAACTACTTTGTGATATCTTCTCAGTTGGCGCTGTGCAGGCACCTTGTCTTCAAGCACTCCCAAATATGTTGCACCCACAAGCTCGCTGCCGTAGTACTCGCTTTCCACTATCGCGCTTTCGCCAAGCTGTGCCACTACTGCGTCTAGTCTATCTTTTGCAATTATGTACTTTCTGTTACCTATCTTAGCTGTTACATACTTGGCTTCTGGATTTGCTGCTATGGCGACGTTTGCAGGAAGGGTCCAAGGAGTGGTGGTCCAGACTAGCAGATATGTGCTATCATCTATGTTTATTTTTCCAGACTTTACCGCTTTGAAAGCAATAAATATTGACGGATCGGTGTCGTCTTGGTAAACTACTTCCATGCTGCCTTGCGAAAGCGCAGTACCGCATCTTGTGCAGTATGGCACTGTTCGCCTTTCCTTGTAGACAAGACCTTTGTTGTAGATTTCTTTGAAAAGAGCCCATTCGGTTTCTATGTAGCTGTTTTTGTAAGGCAGATATGGGTTTGAAAAGTCAAGCGATATGCCAAACCGCTCGTAGTCCGAGTCCATCCTGCCAATGTATGCCTCTACATACTCCCTGCAGCTGTTTATGAATTTTTCAACCCCTATTTTCGTTTCTATGTCTTTTTTCGTCTGCACGTTGAGGCTTTTTTCAGCCCTGAGCTCTATGGGCAAGCCGTGCACATCGTAGCCTGCTCTGTCATAAACGTCAAACCCTCTCATTCGCTTGTATCTAAGTATTACGTCTTTCATGCTTTTTACCCACATCTGGCCCGGGTGCAGGTCGCCGCTTACAAAAGGCGGCCCGTCTAAAAAGTAGAAAGGCCTTTTGCCTTTGTTCTTTGCCCTGACTTTAGCCATGATGCTGTTTGATCGCCAGTATTCCAGGACGTCTTCTTCGTTCTTTATCATGTCCAGCAAATGATCACCGCTGCGCATTGCGCTTATGCATTTTAGTTATTTATTATTTGTGGGTATATGTTTTTATACTTGAAACACGAATTAGCTTTGTGCAAATCGGCAATCTGGTGACGGTTCTATGAGAAGCGCAGACGCTGTGACAATTTTCAGGGTGCTTCTTGTTTTTGCAATAGCTTATCTTATTTACCTCAAGTTCGATGCTGCTATAGTGGTTGCGCTTATACTTGTTGCTTTCCTGCTTGACGAGGTTGACGGCTACCTGGCCCTTGGCCACAAGACCAACTTCTTGAAATACCTGGCCGTAGAGGCGCGGGGAAAACACGTGTACTCTAAAGATGACGTTTCGAAATTGCCCAAATACGGCTCGGCCCTTGACATAGCTGGCGATCGCATAACAGAATACACTTTCTGGATCCTTTTCACCTATCTTGACGTAGTGCCCCTGTTTATTCTCTTCATAGTAGTTATAAGAAATTCTCTTTCTGATGCATTCACGCATGTAAGCGGTAAGACATTTCACAATATGAACTCTGGATTTGGAAAGATTGCTTATTCTCATTTGGCGCGTGGCGCGATAGGTGCTTCAAAAGCCGTTACTTTCGCTTATCTGGCGCTCGTGTATATTAGCCACTGGCCAGTATCGATAGGATATGTGCTCGTTGCCTATGTCATAACTTTCTTCCTGCTTCGTGGCGCTGCAGAGATCTACGAAGCAACAAGAAAATAGCTTATTTGGAATTGGCTTCTCTTCTGCGAAAAGTTATTAATTGTGCTTTTACTATTCTACATTGATTAAATGGATGATGTTGAGTTCAAGCAAATCGAGGGTGCTGTGTTTGATGCTTTGGAAGGCAAACTTTCGCTGCTTGACAACGATGCTGCAAAGAGCGAGCAGATAGCCAAAGTTGCAAAAATGCTTAAGCCTGATTTGGACAGCGATTCTCTTAACAGGATAATCCTGGACTCTAAGAATTTCGACCCCATAGACAAGTACATTCATGCCGAAGAAGTCGAGGATATAATGGTCAACAACACCTCAAACACCTTCTTGTATGTGTCTGGCAAGGGCTTTGTGAAGGTTCCTGAGAAGATGGATTCAAGGGAAGACCTTGACCTTCTCGTGAAAAAGATGAAAATGTATGCTACAACTTCTGTTGCCAACAAGCAGATCTTTGATGTGCACCTGCCGAACGGTTCGCGTGCAAACATAGTCGAATCTCCTCTTGGCGCCGACATAACAATAAGGAACTTCAAGCAAAAGGCACTGAGCATAATAGATTTGATAAACAACTGAGAGCTCAGCTACAACATGTCATGCCGCTTCTGGCTCTATACCGAAGGCCTGAAAGTCAGGCCCGCAAACCTGCTCATAGGGGGCATGCCTGCAAGCGGCAAGACCACCTTGCTCAACGCAATGTTCAGCTTCTTCAGACCAGAAACAAGGGTCGTTGTAATAGAGGAAACTTACGAGCTCAACACAGAGACTCAGGAAAACACTGTAAGGCTGGAAACGAGCCCAGACCTGCCAATGGAAGAGCTTGTCAAAAACGCATTGCGAATGAGGCCTGACATGCTTATCATAGGCGAGGTTAGGGGCGCAGAGGCCAAGGACATGCTTACAGCAATGAACGTCGGAAAGATAGCAATGAGCACCATACATGCAAGCACGGCAAGGGATGTGATAACAAGGCTCGAGCACACGCCTATGAATGTCGAAATGGACATAATCCCCCTCATAGACGCCATAATAATGGTCTCGCAAGTCAATGAGAACGGAAAGTTTGTAAGGAAAATAACGCAGGTTTCTGAGATTTCTGGCATAGAGACGCAAGTCCTTCTAAGCGACCTTTATACTTATGACTACAAGACGCACAAGAGCTCTGAGATTTTGCCAAGCGTCACCTATAGAGACACGCTGTCTAAGCTTACTGGCTACACGCCAACAGAAATAGTGATGGAGGAGCAGAGGCGCGGCAAGATACTCCAAAGATTAAACGAGCTTGGAATACGTGATTTGAAAGGTATAAACGAATTCGTAAAAGAATACTACGACAATCCGCAGCACGCTCTCGCAAAAATAGACCTCCTCGACTTGGGAACTCTTTAGCGCATTGATTGCTAAGGCAGGAATTCTTTGTTTGCTATCTTCTCTCTTATGTAGTCATCGACAAAGGTGAGCCTTGGGCCTTGCAGGGCGTCCTGCTCAAGCTTTTTCCTTGTCTTTATCATCGTCTCTAGCTCGCTTACCCACTCCTTGTCTTTGCGTATCCATTCATACTGGAGCATTTCCTGTGCGCGCTTTATGTCTGTATCGCTTGCGTTTATCGTGAGCTTCTTAAGAAATTCGTATTTGTTTAGATCTGACATTGTGACTCCGAGGAACTTGGCTTCTGGAGTCGCCACATCTGCTCCTATATATGCAAGGTTTATGCTGCCTGTCTTTATGGTCCAGTATATGTACCAGCCCCAAGCATCGCTGTCTGTGAACACGTAAATCGGCAGGTTCATGTCCGCAAGCTTTCTTATAAGCCTTCTTGTCCCCCTTGCGGCCTGGCCCTGTGGCGTTATCAATATCGCATTTTCCTTCTTCCAGAACCCGTCTTCGTTGAGCCTTTGCCAGAGCGCATCCTTTTCTACCACAAGCACATATTTTGCCTTGACATCCAGAAACTGCATGCCGCTGTCAACGTCGCTTGGTATCGCCCAGCCGCTTCTTCCCTGCTTGCTGCAGTCTATTTCTTGCTCCTCGCCGCCAAACTTGTCAAGTATTTTCATGTTGCCTGCAAGAACGCCTTTCCTATTGGCGTTGAGGTTGAGGTCTTCCCTCTTTACCCCAAGAGCAACTTCAAGGTCTTCTATGAGAGGATTTGATTCTGCCTGCTCAGCAAATATGCTTTCGTCAACGTCTTCGCCAAGCGAGTATTTGAGCTGGTAGTAAAGACCCCTTATTGTCGTGTGCAGGTTCTCCTGAAGGAACTTGTGGCATTTTGCCGCTATTGCTATTGTCTGCATGAACCTTTTTGCCTGAGCCACGTTTATGAAAGTCCTTTCTTCCTTGTTGTTGCCAAGGGTAAGATAGCCCGTTTTTTTGTCGAACATTATGTTGCTCTTTACCCTGCTCAATGTCACGAACTTCGGGTTTTTGCCTGAGCTTATGTCAAATATTATCTGCTTGCCAAGTTCCTCTATGCGCTTGCTTGCGCCTTCTTGAGCTATCTCCTGTTTGGTGTTTTTTTCAGGCACGCTATCGCCTATTACTTTGATTTTCTACTCTTTGTGCTAGCACTGCCGGTACTGTCCTGCTGCTGCGTTATGTTGACGAGAGGCTGGGGGCTTACTATCAAAGGAGGCTTTTCCCTGTAGTCTGTGGTAAGATACTGCCTCAGCTCGCGTATTATGGCGTCTCTTCTGTCGCTCTTTTTGAGGGCGTATTCTAGCACATCAGCTATGTTCCTGGCTGTTATTACCTTTATCTTTTTGAGCTCGCTCTTGTCTATGTAAATATCGTCTTTGTTGCTTTCAGGTATTATGACATAGTGCATTCCGGCTTCTATCGCTGCTCTTGTCTTTGCCGTTATGCCTCCAACCGGCAGTACATTGCCGCGAACGTCTAAAGAGCCTGTCATTGCAACCTCCTGGTTGACAGGTATGCCTTCCATCGCCGATATTACTGCTACTGCCACAGAGACGCTTGCACTGTCTCCCTCGACGCCTTTTGTCGCCTGCAGTATGAACTGAACATGTATGTCATAGCTTGCAAAATCCCTCTGCATGTGCCTCTTTATCACGGCGCTTATATTTTGCACAGCTTCCCTTGCCTGCTTTCCTAGCTCGCCAGTTGCTATGAGCTTGCCTTCAGCGCGGGAGCTCGCAGGCGTAACCTCCGCAACTATAGGCATTACTATGCCAGAAGACGTTACTGCATTGCCGCTGCCAAGTACAGCAAGCCCGTTGACTTTTCCTATGGAATAGCCCTTTGTGTTGAATACTTTGTAATCCTTTATCTGCTCGAGTATCTGGTCGGCATACTGCGCTTCTATGGGCTTTGACAGGCCCAATGCGGCTTGCACATCTTCCTTAGTGACAAGCTTCTCCTTTTTCTCGACAGCTATGTCGCCTGCAGCCCTTATGACGCCGCCAAGGTCCCTTAGAACAAGAGAAAGGCTGTTCTTTTTGTTGCTTCTTCTCCTTGCCTCTTCTATTATCTCCATGCACGCATTGTAGTCAAAGTGAGGTATGCGCTTGTCTTTGTTTACCTCTTGCGCGATGAATCTGATAAGCTTCTCCCTGTTGGCTTCTGTATCCGGCATTGTAGAATTGACATAAACCTCGTAGCCGTAGCCCCTGATTCTGGACCTGAGCGCAGGGTGCATTTTTTCTATGTCCTGAAGGTTTCCTGAAGCTACAAGAAGGAAGTCGCACGGCACAGGCTCTGTTCTTACTATTGCCCCTGAGCTCAGCTCGCTCTGGCCTGTTATTGGGAATTTTTTCTCTTGCATCGCTGTTAGCAGCTGCTCCTGAGCCCTTGGCTCGAGGTTTGCTATTTCGTCAATATAGAGCACGCCCTTGTTTGCTCTGTGTATTGCTCCGCTTTCGACGCGCAAATGAGGCGGCGTGCCCAATCCGCAGCTCTGC
>ERZ1669250.541-NODE-541-length-16422-cov-2.983626_pt1 | contig 16422 bp, 14 predicted proteins | sample MGYA00579295_ERZ1669250 | MGnify/ENA primary metagenome ERZ1669250 (study PRJEB41166, sample SAMN08046056) | hot springs metagenome | biome: hot spring; feature: acid hot spring; material: thermophilic sediment; isolation source: thermophilic sediment from acid...
TGGTGTTCGACAGGAGGATTAGCTCGTCTTACTTCTCATGGATTGTTCCAATAGATAGAGGCGAATATAGGGCTGGGGTGACTGATAAGATAGATAGAATAGCGGCGTCTCTAGCTTACTTCCGGAAGCGATTCGGGATCAGTTATAGGACTATGTTTGGGGGCAATGTCATGGTTTCTTCCAGGGGCGGATCATTAATTATGGGTAGGGCAGCGGCTATAGGGGACTCCACTGGCATGAATAAGGCGTTAACCGGTGGAGGAATACTGACTGGGGTACTTAGCGCTAGGTTACTTGGGTACTCCCTTGACTTGACGAGTGATGTGGACGCGGCATTTAGGGCTTATGTTGATGCCTTGAACTCCACGGTGGGAACTACATTGAGGTTTTACTCTTACTTATCCTCTCTCCTGTATTTACGGAGTGATATTCAGCCCATACTTGAATTACTTAGTGAAGTTAATGGATTATCGGTAAGCGTTGATGATTATGATAATCACGCCAAGGCAATCGCATCTGTGCTAAGGTCACGCCCATCCCTATTGTTTACCTTGCTTAGGATAGTGCTTAACATGGATCTTGGTTCCCCCCTTAATGCCGCTGGATTGCTTCTTGGTCGTCAAGCTACTTAAATAGTTAAGTTTTTAACCACATAATGGAGTAGCCGTTCATGACCATAACCACGGAGGCCTCGCCATCAGAGAGAAGAAGCGTTTTGCTTAATGCATTCCTCGGTTCATTCACTGCATCAATGAACATATCAATGCTGATAATAGCATTGCCGGCCATATTTAAGGGAATAAGCGTTTACCCATTATCCCCCCTTGGCTTCACATCAATGATTTGGCTGATAGTTTCCTACCCATTGGCGCTGGCAGTCGCTATCCCAATCAGTGGCCGCCTCTCAGATATGTATGGCAGGGGAAAATCATTCACCATAGGTTTCCTCATATTCACGCTTAGTTCCCTGCTACTTGGATTAACACAGGGAACGGGCGGCGTCGCCTCCATCGAGTTAATAGCGTTCAGGATAGTTCAAGGAGTGGGGGGTAGCTTCATGTTCAGCAACAGTCCAGCATTAATAATGGATGTATATCCACCCCGTGACCGCGGCTTCGCATTAGGGGTAATTGGAATATCATTCAGTGCAGGTTCAGTTATAGGCCTATTGATTGGCGGCGCATTAGCCATCATTAATTGGAGACTAGTTTTTCTAGTTAATGCATTCATCGGAACGATTGGAACTTACTGGGCATATAAGGTGGTCTATAGGTTATCCCCCGGCTCCGGCATAGCTAAGGTAGACTGGCAAGGAGCACTACTCCTCGCTGCTTCCCTGGTAGCCATACTGGTTGCGCTGAATCTAGGCATGCTTCCATACAATAATCAACCTCTTGGTTGGGGTGATCCATGGGTCTGGGCACTACTTGCCCTAGGTATTATCCTTCTCCTCGCATTAGTGCAAGTGGAGCGCCGTGTCTATGAACCAATGCTGAGGCTGGATCTATTCAGGATAAGGCAATTCACGTTCGGCGTTATCAGCGCATTCTTCTTATTCCTAGCCCAGGGAGCCAATATATTTGTATTATCAATACTGCTGCAGGCGCTGTACTTGCCAATGCATGGGGTTCCATATAGCGAGACGCCCCTCCTTGCCGGCATATACCTAATACCAAATAGTGTAGCGAACGCCATATTCGCTCCGATAGGCGGCCGCCTCGTTAATAGGTTAGGCGCTAGGTTGGTGTCCACCATGGGTGCGATAATTGCTGGGATTAGTTTTGAATTATTGGGGCTTCTTCCAATTGATTTTAGTTATGGATTATTCGCTGTAATATTATTTATCATGGGAATGGGGTTCGGCTTATTCATGTCGCCTAATCAAGTATCCATATTAACGCCCGTTCCTCCAAAAGATCGCTCGGCTGCGTCCGGCATGAGGGCTAGCCTACAGAATGTTGGTTCCTTGACTAGCATAGTTATATTTCTGTCACTAATAATAGTTGGAACATATGCGGCGTTACCTAAGGTTCTTGCCTCTTCGCTGATTAACGCTGGTTTGCCGTATAATACTGCAGCTATGCTTAGCAGTATACCGCCGGCAATAGCATTATTTGCCGCCTTCCTTGGCTATGATCCCATAAGCACATTAGCGAGCATAACGCATGCATCAATACCTCAATCGCTTCTCCCGGTTCTTACCAAACCCAGCTTCTTCCCGACCGCGATAGCTCCAGCCATGATAGGCGGCTTTCATTACGCGTATCACATAGCCGCAGCAATGGCGATAATGGCTGCAATACTATCAGCGCTGCGGGGGAGGGAACGGCTTGCCTAATGCACTAACTCAAGTATGTATCTATATCCATCAATGAATTTAATTTAATGCTTGGAAGAGGAGACTCCTCCCGGCTTCTGATTAATGCAGTCTCCATTCCAGCAGTCATTGCTCCACGTATATCGCTGCCAACTCTATCCCCCACGAATAGGCACTCCTCTGGATCCACGTGAAGCAGGCTAGCCGCTAATAAGAATGGCGCTGGATGCGGCTTTACCTCTGGAGTATCATCGCCAGCAACAACTATTAAGTCAAAATAGTGAAGTATTCCGCTCATCTCCATCCGTGCCCTCTTGAATCCATTAACTCCATCCGTATTGGCTATAATGCCTAAACTAACTCGTGGCTTAAGCATTTGTAGGGCTGGCTCAGTATCCGGATACGCCTTGCTTAGCTTGGCCCAAGTTCCCCAATAAATCCTCAATAAATTAAGTGCCTCCCCCTTCTCAAGCGATAAGCCAAGCCTATCATATAGGCTAAGAAACCACTTCCTTCTATCGAATATAGCTCGCCTCTCCATCTCGCGCTCAATGATTTCCAATAGGGCAATGGTCTCGCCAATAGGTACCCCATGAATTGATCGAATGGCTGCCGCCACGGCCTCGATCGCTCCTCTTCGTCCATCATTGACATACATTAATGTATCGTCAAAATCAAACAAAACGGCCTTGATTCTCACGTTGCCTACATAAATGGCGCCCTTATTAAAAGCTGTCGAGGAAGACTTGGAATTAAACTTACTTAATTATGACTCCGTTGCTTGAGCCGATTATTAACTTGCTTACCCTTGATCCATTAAATATACCAACCTCGACGACGCCCGGTATCGCCTTTAACTCCACTTCCTTATCAATATCAATGCTGTCGCGAGGATATGAGTAATCCAAGATGTAATTGCCATTATCGGTAATGACTGGCCCCCTCTTATCGTTCCCCACCCTTAGCCTAGCTTCCCCTCCAAATCTTTTCTCTATTATTCGCTTAACCATTAGCCAAGCGAATGGCAAGACCTCTATTGGGATTGGACGCCCGCCTGGAATTGCCGACACAAGCTTGCCCTCGTCTATTATCACAATGAAGGAATCCGCGCCATAATCAATTATCTTCTCCCGGGTCAACGCTCCACCTCCACCCTTTATTAGGTTTCTATTAGGATCCACTGCATCAGCGCCATCTATGGCGACATCTATTTCATCCACTTGCCACGGTTGTCTCACTAGTTTCCCCAATCCAAGCCTCACCGCATTTACCTCGACCTCGCTTGAGGTGGGGACTACCTCAATAGATAATTCCCCCCGCTTCACTCTATCCGCCAGCATTTCAAGAAATATTTGAGCAGTGCTTCCAGTGCCGGCCCCCACCACGTCACCATTCCTTACGTAGCTCAATGCCGCCGCGGCGGCTTGCTCCTTGTTATTCATGTATATTCCCCACCATTGGTCGGCCTATGCCCACGTAAATTACGTTCCGAGGTGGGTTCCTCCAGTCCCTTATCACGTGTCGAGAATCAACCACCGCTACCTTGGGGTTCATTTTGCCTATGTCCATGAGGCTTAGCTTAGTGTATTCGCTGTGATCGGTTAATATGGCTATCACGTCTGCCCTCAGCGCCGCTTCTAGGTCTTTAGTTAATGGTATATTCCAATCCTTTAATGTGCGGTCCTCCACCACGAATGGATCGTGAACAATCAAGTTCCTGTATCCATTGTTTATTAGGTGCTTAATGACATCATATGACGGGCTTAGCCTCGTATCATCCACGTCGCCCCTAAATGCCAATCCAAGAACAGATATGCGTGGATTGTTTGCCTTAATCATGCTTGCCGCTTCCCTTATTAAGTCGAAGACGTACTTAGCAGCCATGACATTTATCTGCCTACCCAATGCCGTTAAGTCTAATTGAACGCCAATGCGCTTGGCTGCATATATGAGGAATTGCGGATATATTGGTATGCAGGAACCACCCACTCCAGGACCCGGCTTATGCAGGTGCGAATAGGGTTGACTATTTGCTGCTTCCCTAACTTCATCAAAATCTATGCCTAAGCTCCTGCAGAGCCTAGCCACTTCATTTGCTAGGGCAATATTTACGTCCCTATAGACGCCCTCCACCAGCTTCTCCGTCTCCGCCACGGTGGGTGAACTAACTATCATTACCCCCTTCTTCGCTATAGCTCCATATAGTGCCTTCGCGGCTCTAGTGCTTCTTGGCCCAACTCCCCCAATTACCTTGGGATACCGTTCCTCTATATCTTGAATGGCTCTCCCCACATATATTCGCTCAGGCGAGTATACTAATCCAAAATCATCCTCGGCAACTAAACCACTAACGCGCTCTAGTATTGGTTTAGCCACCTCCATAGTAGTTCTGGGGGGAACAGAGGATTCTATTATAACTAAGTCCCCCTTCTTGAGGCCTTTGCCTATGCTCTCCATGGCCGAGGAAAACGCCTCAAACCTTGGTTCTCCCTCATTCATATATATAGGAACAGTCACTATCTTCACTTGGCTATTGGCGGAGGCCTCCTCCCCGCTCATCGTGTACATCAACTTCTTGGCAAGCCTCCTCAGCTCCGCCTCAACAGTTGAATCGCTTAACCTAAATGTGCATGACTTAAATGCGGCAACTTTACTTGAGTCAGCATCGACTCCAATCACCTTGGCTCCAGCCCTCGCCCATACTGCCGCTATCGCTGTGCCAACGTAGCCCATTCCATATACGGCCACCACTAGTTCCCCCTCCCTTAATAGCCTCACTAGTTCCTCCTCGTTGGCATCCAATAGATTAACCATGCAAGAATCAGGGAGGCGCGATTATTAAACTTACCCAGCCATTAATTCCGCATGGATTTAATTATCAGTCTATCGATGGGGAAGGGGAGCAAAAATTTTTATAGACATAGGTGACGGTTGTTTCGGTGAATTAAGTGGAGTACGTATACGCAACGCTGTTGCTTCACTATGCCAAGCAACCAATAAGTGAGGAGAATATAGTTAAGGTTCTACAGGCTGCAGGAGTATCAGCCGATGAAATAAAGGTAAAGGCCTTAGTGGCCGCAATAAAGGATGTTAACATAGATGAGGCAATAAAGACGGCTGCATTCGCCCCAGCAGCGCCAGCCGCTGCACCCGCTGCCCAGCCTCAAGCAGCTACAGCGGCAGGCGCGGAGAAGAAGGAGGAGAAAGCCGAAAAGAAGGAGGAGAAGTCGGAGGAAGAAACAATCGGCGGACTAGCTAGTCTCTTTGGTTAGTAATAGATCACTTAGCTTTTATAAAATAATTCTTAATGGTATTATTTCCTTCACTCCTTTAGTAATTTGTTCCACGGTATTTTCCTACCACACTTGGGGCAGTACTCCCAATCTTCTTCTATGGGTGATCCGCAATATGGACATACATACTGCTTTCCCTTTGGCTTCATCCCCTCATCCTCGGCCGCTTGTTGACTAGTTTCCTCAGTCGCTGCTTCCTGCGGCTTCTCAATGGTTTCTACAGAGGCTTGTTGGAAGTACTTGGATAGGATTTTGCTCCATAATTCCTTAGGCGACTTAGTGTACAACCTTATCCTTTGGTATGGAAGCTGCATGCCCCTCCGCTTCTGGTCCTGCGGCTTCTGCTCCAGTTCTATTTCAATGAATCTCCTTCTCTCATTTATTAAAATGCGTTTAACTGCGAGGGGGGTCTTCATTATGTAGGATCCATCCAGTATAAATGCGTCTCTATAGAATACAACTCCCTTGCTCGGTATCATCGGTAGATTACCCATGGGGTTAGCTGCCTGGCCCGCAAAGGGAAGCTTAAGAGCCCTCGACAATGCGTAAAACACGAGGAACCAGACGCCGAAGAGGATTAAGTAGCCTAGGAAGTATGATAGGAAGTCTTGGTAAAAGACGGTCATCCCTGCAGCGTACCTAACTATTAATGTATTTATTAATCTATTGACGACGGTGGATAAGAGCGTTGGATAAATGAAGATAATCACTAACAGCAACGCTAGGAGTATGAACATGTTCTTAAACATTCCTTTAGACATCTGTGAATACTCTTTCTGGAGCTCGGAGTCGCGCTCCATTGCTTTCCTTATTTCATCCGGATCAAGCTTCCCCAGAGCCGATTGCCGCTTATACTTCTCTATCTCAACGGAGTTAGACTTATACGATCTATAGCTAATCGCGATCATTATCCCAAATACTATAACTAAGTAACCCACGAATACTCCTATTGAGAGCCAACTATTGTGGGCAACTTGCCCCCACGCAGCGGCGGCGGCGAACGCTATTGGCGCCACTACCCAGAACAAGTACTTAACCGGTCCAGACTGCATTGCCATTGACATATAATCAACTCCCTATAATGATGAAATAATAAACTTTTCCTAAACGTACTAGAACCATCACTGCCCAGAATCGGGACTTGCAACTAATGTATCGTTAGCTAATATACGTGGCTTTGGGGAATGTTAACAGACTGATGAGGAGTGAAGTTGATTATTGAGCAGTAGGCGCAAGTGGGGAGTCATGTATAGCTGTATTAACGTTTATATAGGCTTAGCAATCCGATTAAGTAATGGAGATGAGAGATCAAGGGAATGAAAAATTTTACCCCCTTGAGGAGGGAATTATCTATATACATTTTGATGTGGGTGGGGACGAGTGATTCCGGGCATAGCTTGGTTATTCATTGCTTGGTTTTTGATGATTGGAATCCTTTACCCATTCAGGAACAGGCTCAAGCTGATTAAGATATATTATGGGCTCGCCGTGATGGTTAGAGGGGAAAACGTTCATCAAATCATAGAGCCCGTTGCTAAAGCTATTTCGCGTGTGCCATCTTGGATCCTGGAGGTATTGGTGATCGGCGTATTTCTATCTTCAATGCTATACTTGGTTCCAGCCCCGCTTCAGATAGTTGGGGTACCCGGCTTCTCGTTTCCCTCATTCTTCAGGATACTGGGCAATAACGTATATGCAGTTCTTACAGTTAAATCATCATCGCCGACAACATTGGTCACACATAAATTTGTTCCCCTTGCTCCATTGATACCGGGTGTCACCGTTGATCTATATGTGTTCCTCTATGTTTTGATAGCCATAGGCATAGGCATATTGGTTCATGAATTCAGTCACGGTGCGCTGGCGATTAGGTTCGGCTCTCGAGTCAAGTCCGGCGGAGCTTTTCTCTCATTGTTTCTTCTTTACGGTGGCTTCGTGGAGCTGGATGAGAACGACATGAAGCAGAGGCTCTCCCTAATTCAGTTATTAACCGTATACGGCGGCGGAGTATTCGCTAACCTCTTGTTGGCTTACTTAGCCGTTGGCTTACTTTACCTAACTAATATGCCGGGCATAATAAACACCTTAGGTGGAGTAATCATAACCGGAGTATTGAAGGGATATCCCGCGTATCAATCCGGGATAATTAATGGAAGTGTTCTCCTATATGCCAACGGTACAGCAATTCCATCAACATACTCGCTCCTATATCTATTGGAGGGAGCTAAGCCTGGCGAGCACTTGATCTTAACGACTCTAGCTAATGGCGTGGTCACAAATCACGTGGTAACACTGGCAAGTGATCCTAATGATCCTGGCTTCCCCTTTATTGGCATAATGCTTCAAAACAGGGACTTCTATAATTTCCTCTACTGGTTCTGGACGCTTAATGTTACCCTGGTCCTCCTGAATTCCCTTCCTGCTCTTCCGCTTGATGGTGGTCAATTCGTTTATGCCATATTTGCCCGAGTCATGGGAGAGAAGAGGGCAATGAGGGTCACGGAGGGGCTCAGCGTGGTTGTGTGGGGCTTAATAATACTTACAATATACGTAAGCATAGCAACCGGTCTCTGGCAACTTGTTGCGCCTTGAGCTTTGCGTTTGCTTACGCAATCAATCAATGCTCTCAATAATAAAGTTTAAATTGGAGGCATAGAATGCCAGTTAATGCAGAACTCCTTCAGCGATAACATTAAGGGTTACATAGACGGGTTACTAGATAATGTTAGCGACATTGAATTGGTTGGATTAGCTACTGCAAATGGCTTCCCCATAGCAGTGAAGAGCCGTGGATCAGTAACTATTGATAATAGAATGTTAAGTGCATTCATTGCATCGATAATAAATGATGTATCAAGAAGCCTCAAGGCAGCCAATATGAGCGCTGACGTCGAGGCACTGACCATAATTACACCTAGTTCCCAGATACTTTTAAGGAGGAAAGGCGACCTAATAATAGTGATTAAGGCATCACCTGATGCAGACACTAATCTCCTCCTCTACTTAATAAATCAAGATCCATTCTAGCAAGTAACTCCGGCACTCTTTCTGTCTTGATGAGCGGAGATTCCCGAAGGTCTGGCACCCATTTACAGGGACTGTTCCGTTATGATCCACAATAAAGGATATTGATCGTTAAGGTAAGGTCATCGCCTTCTTGAGGATGTTCAATGCCCATTGAGGTCGAGTGGAGTTTACGATTGAGGGAGCAGCTTATGACACCTATGAGATGCCTTTTTAACTTGAAGATCATGGAGGCTCAACATGAATACCGTACTTTTGAGCCCTAAACCTCCTCCTCACCCTGAAGAGCTAGGGTTCCCTCAGGCGATTCATTGGTTTGTGGTTTACCGCATTCATCCTTATCGCTTCACTGCTGTGTGGTTACCCACCCCGCTCCATTCGTTTTGTTAAAGGAAATGTTGCACCCCCTTTAAGCTGGTGAGACTCGATGTTGTTCTCGATATATTGAATTCAATAGACACCCAGATTATGGAGCGAGCTAGGCATCCTCTTCCCCGCCCTAAAGGGCAAGGCTTATCGCTCGTATCGTCATTAACATGAATAAACCATATCTCTCATGCCCCAATAAAGAATATTTACTTAGTGTTGTTTATAAGATAAATGTCACTTGATTAGTCTCAGGTCTATTCCCTTGGTTTCCGGTCCTATTGCGGCGGCTATTCCATATAGTATTCCGGCTAATATTAAGAAGAATGCCGCAGTAAACCATATGTTCGTTCCCTCAATTGGTTTAAATACGCTATATAATGGAATGGAGTATAGAGGCATCCACGCCGTCAAGAATAGTCCAGAGCTGTATCCAAATCCGACTCCACTGGCCCGCCTTGCCGTGCCGAAGCGCTCGGATAAGTATACTGGGACAAGACCCCATGGCCACTGGGTGAACCAACCGGCGAACAATGAACCCAAGTAAAGCAGTGCAATGTTCTTAGTTGCCGCGCCTAGGTACCATATGTAGAAGGATGGAACAGCCATTATCACTGAAACGATTGCGCTAATAATGAATGCCCTTTTCCGCCCAATGAAGTCAGCGGATAAGCCCCAGAGAGTAGCAGCTATTGCGGCGAAGACGCCAGATATGGCGTAGAAATACGACGCGCTTCCCTCCCCTAATCCGGCTCCAGTCAATATGCCGGTTGCATAGTCAAAGAGAGAGTATGAGCTGAAGAATAAGCCGGTCATCAGGACAAACACTTGTAGGAATGTCCATAGAGTTGGCGGCTTAAATAGGCTTAGGAACGGTATCTTCTCTAGTTCCTTCCTTTCCTTTGCTTCTGCAAATATGGGGGAGTCCTTCATCTTGAATCTAATGATTAGGGCAACAATAGCCGGTATTAGGCCCGTTAGGAACACGTAGCGCCAGCCATAGGCTTTCATGGCCGGTATCCCAAGTGTGGCTACGAATAGGGACACGACGAAGCCGCCGAGCGCCACGCCCCATGAGAATGCTCCTTGTGCTATGCCGCTTGCTAGGCCTCTCCACTTGGTGGGGGCGTACTCTATTGCGAAGGGGTGTCCAGCGGCGTACTCTCCTCCTATGAATGTTCCCTGCACGAATCTGAGAACTAGGAATATTATAAAGGCGGCTATTCCTATTTCGGCATAGGTGGGTAATGCTGCAGTTAATGCGCTTAGTATGGAGAATCCGGTTATTGTGATCATTAGCGTATCCCTGCGTCCCCATTTATCTCCTAGATTGCCGAATATTGCACTGCCCAGCGGTCTTCCTATTAGGGTGAAGGCATAGCCGAAGAGGGTATAGTAATACTTCAGTACGCCGCTTAGGCTAGGTGGCAATAATACGCCGGCGAGTATGGTAGTCATCGCTGTTACGAACAGTAAGTCGTAGGCGTCCAACATGAAACCAAAGAATTGACTGATTAATGCTTCCTTTGCTTCCCGGGTCCATTTTTCTTGATATGTGGATGTATCCATTGATTTTTAATAATTAATATATATAAAAATTGTAGCTCAATATGTTTACAGATGTAATTTACTTTATTATAGAAATAAACTAAGTGGGTATTTATCGATTAATTTATTGATAAATGTAAGATAAAATTATATAAATATCAATTGATTCTTTTACATTAGAAATATAAAAAATGAACATCACTGCAATAGAAGTATCCTATTTCTATTTATATTGATTATTAAACATTTTTCCTGATTAATACTGATTATTGCTATTATTTATAAAATTATCTTTATTTAATTATACGATAGAGCTTTTTCTCCTTGTAATCCACAACATGACGGTAAATTTATTTATGCTTCTCAAATCGCTTCCCCGTGTCATCACCGCTCAGCGGCATCACGGTACTGGAAATAGCTAGCGCGGTGGCCGGACCATTCGCTTCAATGCTGCTTGCAGATCTCGGTGCAGAAGTGATAAAGGTGGAACCAATCAATGGCGATCACGCGAGATCATGGGGTCCCCCCTTCTATACGGATAACTATAGCGCGTATTTCGCAAGCATTAATAGAGGCAAGAAATCCATAGCAGTGAACCTAAGAACAACGGAGAGCATTGATATTAAGAGGACACTGATGGCGAGAAGCGATGTAATTATCGAAGCAATGAGGCCTGGAGCCGCCGATAGATTGGGTATAGGTTACAAGGATGCAGAAAGACTTAATCCCGGGATAATTTATTGCTCCATCTCAGGCTTTGGGCAGTGGGGTCCATACAGGAATGAGCCTGGCTACGATATAATCGCGCTAGCCATGAGTGGTCTAATGGACCTAACGGGGGAGCCAGATGGTGAGCCGGTAAAGTTTGGAGTGCCCATAATAGATATGGTAACATCAATGTACTGCGTCATATCCGTATTGGCCGCGTTAAGGATTAGGGAAAGGAATGGTAAAGGCACATATATAGATCTATCCCTGATGGATTCCGCGTTATCCATATTAACGCATCAAGCAGCCCAGTATCTAGCCGGCGGCGAAGTTCCACGCAGAATGGGGAGCGCACATCCAACTATTGTTCCATACCAAGCGTTCAAGGGAAGCGATGATAAATACTTCATAGTGGCTGTGGGGAACGATAAATTATGGGAATCCTTCTGTAAAGCGATTGGCCGCGAGGATTTGCTGCTTAATCCATTATATAAAACCAATCCAGATAGGGTCAGGAACAGAGGACCACTGATCGAGGAGTTAAGAGCAACTTTCAGCAAGTCACCATCCACTCATTGGCTTCAATTACTTAAGGAGGCCGGCGTCCCCGCTTCTCCAATACTTAATGTTAAGGAAGCCGTGGAGAGCGATCACGCCAAAGAGAGAGGCGCAGTTCTTGATCTGAATCATCCAAGAATTGGAGCAATTAAGGTAATGAATAATCCAATTAAAAGCAATAATATGAAGGTCACCACGGGCGCTCCTCCCCCAATGCTTGGCGAGCACACGCGCGAGATATTATTGTGGCTAGGCTACTCCAGGAGGGATGTGGATAATTTATTGAGGAATGGAATAGTAAGGTCCATTAATTATTAGCATTATTAATAGAACCTTCAAGTCATGAATTAGTTTAAAGGGAGAGCGGAAGTCAGCCATTAATTGGAATGGCCCAAGGACAATGGGATCAGCCCCTCGCTTAACTCTAAGGAATGCCGCAGCACATGACCGGTAATTCGCCCAGCCATGCTTAATTCATAGTTAATATTTAAAATTATTTAGTCGATCACGGCTCCAATGGCAAGGTGGCTCCAGGATACCTTAGTGTATTTCAAGGGCAATGTAGGCGTAATGATGGTATCCTGGTTAATGTATGCTGTTGGCTCATCCATAACTAATCCTTATCTCTCGATATACATGAAGATGCTTGGCGCAGATTCGGAAATGATCGGCATAATATACTCTCTTGGCATGCTCTCCCAATTAATCACGATAATTCCCGGGGGTCTCCTAACGGATACAATAGGGCGGCGTCGCTCAATAATAATAGGTACTTGGGGAATAGCCGGCACAACGCTTCTCTATGTTATAGCGCCTAATTGGCAATCGCTTCTAGCGATATACGTGATCAATTCAGCGATGGGTTTTTATCAACCGGCCCTCATGGCTACAATACTGGACTCACTTCCATCAAATAAAAGGGCCAGCGGCGTTATGTTGGTCTCCGTTCTCCCCCAATTACCTACATTGATACTGCCGCCTCTTGGTGGTGCATTGATAAATAGATACGGCTTGCTCGGCATCCGGCTTGCATACTTAATATCGACGATTATGGCCATAATTGTGGCGGTTATACGTCACAAAACGCTCGTGGAGACTCTTAACGAGACTCGGAACAAACTGTCTTTGCGGGAATTACTTGCTTCCTATAATTTACGCTCATCCATATTGAGACTACATGCGAGGGCTAGATTCCTTCTAGTGGTCATGCTTCTCGTCTCCGCTGCGACTATTTCGGCCAGCACCCTGGTGCCGGTTTATGCTATTTATAAATTGAACCTAAGCACGGTGGCTTGGGGAACCATTGTGGCGGCGGCCAATGCTGCCTATATGCTGGTGGGTGTAGTGATGGCCTTATATGTAGATAGGATGCGGCGTTCTCTCCTCCTAATTGGTTCCATAATGATCGTGATTGCAAATGCATTTGGATTATCGCCCCTCGGGGGGATAGCGATAGCGGTTTACTTAATAGTGATACAGGTTGGCGCTCAAGTTGTATCCACATCAATTCAAAGCGATATGGGGGATTACGTTGATGCAAGGGCCAGGGGTAATGCAATTAGCCTCCTCATAATTTTTCAATTAATAGGTCAATCCCTGGGAAGCTATATAGCCGGCATAACATATAGGCTGAATCCATTAAACATATTTATTATGCCTCTAATAATAATGACTGCAGCTATAATAGCGACCTGGTTTATAATTCATCATAGATAATTTGGTTTATAATTAAGCATAGCCTCAATGCTTCACATGATACCTATTGGGACGACCCTTTAATCCTTAACTTAATTTATTATGAGCATGTGAATCCAGCTTAGATGAGTACATTATGAGATGCGGGAAATCCATTAGGATTGAGTCACGGGCCTTAGCTCCCCTGCTTTTCCTCCTTTGTATTCTTAATAGTTAGCCTAGACTTAGCATAGTACTGCAATGGATTCCTAGTTCCGCATCCCAGATTTGTTGGACATAGTCCCAGAGTATTCATTTCTTGGCATGAAGGCGGCAAGTATTTGTTTCTGCCTCCCTTAAGGCCAGATATGTGCTCCACTTGGTACCTAGTTATTTTCTCATTAAAGTCAGCGACAGTTTTAAAGTCATTTATGATTCGCTCAACCGCATCATCTATTTCCAAACCATCATAATCAGTCAATGCATTCACCATGAACGCTGCATAGGCGAATCTAGCCATGTGGCTCGGGTTCCCGCCGCTCCTCATTTCCTTCATGATGCTCTCAATACAGGGAGGATAGCGAGTAGTCACCTTAACATTGACCGGTTCATATTTTATGCTCAGCCTCTCCTGCAAGTTGCTTAACCTATCCTTTACTGGCTCCATGATTTTTACGAATAATTCCCTCTCCTTGTTGAACGAGTTTATTAAATCAATTACTCGCCTCTCCACAGTCTCCTCAACCAGCCTAACTAGATCCAACCTATTTACTAGGACGTACCCCCTTATTAATGGTCGCGATCCCAATGCCCAGTATGGATCATTACGAGGCATTGCTTTTAGGTAATCCCAAACATTAACGCCGAACTCAAATAGCCTAGCGATTTGGCCCCCGACCACGCGGCCGGATGGTTCTATCCTGATGCCGAATTCCCTAGCTACATATGATATGCACGCTGCATCCTCCTTGGCTAGGTTTCTCGAGAATAATTTGCTCTCGGCATCCGCAATGCGTCTCCACAGCCTTGAATTGAGGTGGGCAGCCATAGCCATGGCCAAGAAATGAACAAGGACGGCATTAATGGGATCACTAAGTAATGGAGCCCTCGCTCTCTCCCCTCTATTCACGAGATCTTCAAGGAAATCCATGGCCTTTATCACTAGATCCTTATTCTCCGGCTTAGCCAAGTCATCTAACCTAATTCCAGCTCTATCCACCCCACGCTTTGCCTCATTGGTGAATGGATACTTAAGTATGAAAGCATCCATATCGCTGGAGAGGCATGTAGGTACACCCACGTGCGTTAAATAGGTCCAGCAATATAAAAATGTTATAATCAGCGGAATTTCTATACTAAATCTTCCCAATTAGTCAGAGAACTACAGCACCAAGACCAATATGAGACCTATTATTGAGGCATCTAGGCACGGCTGTTTCCTCCATAATGGGCGGGGTTAATCGCTCTAGCTGTTGGAATAACCGCAATTTGGCTGTTTTTATTGTTTTATCTTTCATGTATTCATTTCCATAATGATGAGTCGCCGCCCATCTTGTGCTGGCAATATAAATGTTAACTTATATGGATCCCCAAAGAATATGGCTGATACATCATCCCCTAAGTGTATTTCCCCATCTATTCCATGCACTGCGCAACTTTCGCAGTTCTTAATAATAGACATGATTGACCTAATGGAGCTCGATGCATCTGTTCCCTTCTTTGTTACTGATATATACATTGCGAAGTGATCTTCATGTGCATGAACATTCACGGTGGCGCCAACGTCTTTCTCAATTTCCTTGCCTAACTCATTCATCTCATTAGTTACCCGCTGAATCAAGCCGCTGCTCTGCTCCTCTTCATCTGTGGGGGCCACTGCTATATTCATGAGCACCTCTAGATCATCATTCTGCCCAATTCTCCTAAGCTCCTCCCCCAATTTTCTCCATTCCTCGAGCCCAAGCCGTATTTGCTTTATGTCAAACATCAGATTCATTACATGAAATGGGTTTTTAAAGCTATTCACGAAGGAATTATCAGTTCAAGGCCTCTAGCTCATTTATAATTTAATTAATGGCCCAATCCACTACAGCTTTTCAACTCGCTTAAGAGGTCCCGCTCCTCTATATCGCCTCTAGGCGTTTTTTCCCTGAATATCTGAGCTTCATATAGATATATCTCTATATCATCCTCTATCCAGCAATCAGGGGATAGGGAAGCCTTAATGCATGCCTCGCTCAGGAACGTCATGGAGTCCCAACAATACTCAACGGGGACCTGTGGCAAAAGGAGCCCCCCGCCGAAGCCGTGTTGAATAACTATTCCATGTTTTCCGATCTCTATATGGTTTGGCAGATCCCGTGGATCCATTTTAACCCGCTCCAGTGGGCTCAATATACTTACCTCAAAAGCCACCTTACTTAGCTCCTCCTGATTAAGCGGCATGAATCTTGGATCATCAAATGCAGCCGCGAGTGCGCTGGATATGGTGGCCTTAGCTGTATTTACATTGCCCCGCGGATACCCAATGCATCCCCGTAATTCCCGTTTCTCTCCCTCCATGGTCTCAATAGTAGTGAATACGCCATAACTGTCTTGGATTAATTTCGGGGGCGCATCGATTGGCACGTTAATTATCTTCTTTGACTTAATGTACTCCTCCACAGCTAATCTAGCTAACCTAACTAAGTACTTCCCCTCCTCCGCATTATACGGCTTAAACATGGTTAAGAGATAAAGCTGGGGATTAATATGCCTTCACACAAATTTGGGAATAAACTTGCTTCAAAGAGGTAGGCCATGTACCTGAGATCATTCCCAAGAATCCTGAATACTCAAGAGGTTCTGCCCATGAGGGTCCGGGGTAGTTTACAATGATAAGTACTTCTCCTCATCTATCTCGTTTAGTATTTTATTTCTTTGTTGCTCGCTTCT
>ERZ1669250.543-NODE-543-length-16295-cov-12.006835_pt1 | contig 16295 bp, 19 predicted proteins | sample MGYA00579295_ERZ1669250 | MGnify/ENA primary metagenome ERZ1669250 (study PRJEB41166, sample SAMN08046056) | hot springs metagenome | biome: hot spring; feature: acid hot spring; material: thermophilic sediment; isolation source: thermophilic sediment from acid...
GGGCTTGGCCTTAGGAAGGAAACACCCACAGTAGGCAAACCGCCCGGGTTCGATTTCAGAATTCCCGCCCATACCGTGTCTGTCACGTAAATCATCTGGCTTGTCAAGCCATAAAGCACCGGTGCTCCTATAAGCGCAGCAAATGCTATGAATATTGTGTAAAGGAACAATTGGCCTGATATCTCCTTTTGGATTGTCTGCTGCGAACGAATGTCCCTTGCTATTTGGTTGAGCAAATCTGTCATGCCACCGCCATAGAGAACGCCCTCTATTATCATCCTTATGGTGTGCTGAAGCTGAAGAGATCGGTATCTTTTTCCTAGATCTTCCAAAGCAGCCTGGAGCGTCATTCCTCCATAAAGCTCCTTTTCTATTTCCCTTACATCATCGCTGAAGTACTTGAATTCGGGCCTTGCTGCAACTACTATCGCCTTGTCTATTGAAATTCCGCTCCTTATGTTCGCTGCTGTTATTTGCAGGAAGTCAGGCAGGATCTGCTCAACGAACGTTTTGCGCTGCTCTATCCTCACCTCAAGAAGAGCGTATACGACAATTGAGGGTATTGCCGCAGCTATAAAGCCAGCAAGCGCTGAGAGGAAGACGTTTACTTTGAAAACTAGGAAGAGGGTGAAGGGAACTATCACAAACAAGGCCAGGCTGCTGAGTATGACCTGCCTGAGGAAGGTTTCAAGCGGGGTCTTGACGCCCGCGAGCTTGAGCTCGTGTTGAACCAGTTCTGCTATATGCCTCGAAACCAAACGCTCGAATTGCACCATTCTATCACATTGTGAACACAGGCCTGGAGCTCTTCATTATGTTTAGGAATATGATCTGCAGGAAGAATATGCCCACAAGCGCGAAGAGCAGCACTGTGGGCGTTACTGAGAAGATGTTTATGAATGTGGTGAGTATCGCAGCAACTGCAATGCCCATGCTGGGAAATATGACTCCGAAAAGCATGTAAAACATTGCAAGGGCGTTTAGCCTTTGGCCATATCTTCTAAGCTCTATGACACGTTCCTGAGTGACATCGTCAACTACGCCCTGCAAAGCCCCTACAATGTCTGCGCCGGCCTTTATGCTTACGCTTGCCTGCAGCATTATTCGCTTGAAAGTCTTGGACTGGCTTTCTGCACTTACCCTATCTATTGCCTGCTCAATCGGCATGCCAAGCTGAACAAGCTCAACAATCTTTGCAAACTCTTTGCTTGCGTCGCCGTAGCCTGTGCTCACTGCGGTTATTGCGTTGAAAAGGGGCATGCCTGAGCGCAGGCTTACTACCAAATCCCTAGCAGCAAAGAGAATATCCCTCTCTACGCCTTTTGCCAAAGCTTTGCTTTTCTGCATTGGAAACTCCAAAAAGCGGTTGAAGAAAGCCATGAATATTGCGTAGCCGAGTGCCAGGCTTAGGATAATTCCCGTTATTCCAAGCCCAAACTTAAGAAGCATAGCTGCAACTGCTATAGTTATGACTATGCTGATTATTATAGCGTTTACAAGCATCTTTTTTACAAAGTCATAGGGTGTTTCCTTTATGCCAACCTCTCTAAGCGCTACCTCCAAGTCTTTGTGTTTGAGCAATGTTTTGGCTATGTAGCTCTGAAGTGTCGAAAGCTTTTGTTTTGATGCCCGCTGCTCCGCAGGAGCCTGTGCCTCTACTCTGGGCTGCGCTTGTGGCTGCGGCTGTGTTTTTAGCTTGGGCTTGAAGCTGAAAAGAGGCTTTGCCGGCTTTGCCTGCTCTGCTTGGTAAATAGGCTTTGACCTTATCTTGAAAAATAGGAAACGCTTAGGTTTTGTAAAGCCTATAGGCCTCTCGCCTAGCGGAGCAGTCTTTTTCTTAAACAGCATAGCTACCAACCATGTCTATTACTTCTTTGAGCAGGCTGTTTCTCATCTCAGCAAGGTCTATGGGCGCATTCGGCTGCTTGCCCTCTGCTATTAGCCTCGCTAGGCCGTTCGCCTCTAACTTTATTATATCAAGCTGCTGCTCGTTGAACACACGCTCTTCAAGCCCTTCTTTTATCTTTTCAAGGTCGCTTATCTGGTCGCTTAATGAGAGCGTAGGAAGCACAAGCCCCTTGAGCTTCTTTTCCTCTTTTTGCTTGCTTATTGTTTCCTCTATTTCCTTGCTTACCTTGGTGATCTTTTCCAAGCTTGCAGTTGCCGACTTCAACTCCTGCGCAAAGAGCTGTTTTCTTGGTTTTAGCGGCCTGCCTGCTTGCGTTGGTGCTTGAACTTGTGGTTGTGGCTGAATTTGAGGCTTTGCCGTTTCCACCTCTGTTGCCTGCTTTTGCTGAGGCTGAGGTTTTTGCACAAAAACCGGTTTTGTTGAAATCTTGGGCTTGGCTTGTGCCATTTCTTCGGGCTTTGCTTTTTCTGCCTGGGCTTCTAGCCCTTTTTCCTCTTTTTCAAATCCAAGCTGCCTTATGACATCGCTATATGCTAGGCGTCTGATTTCTATGCTTTCTTGCAATTCTTGAGGGTCTATGCTGAACTCTTGCTCATTAGTGCTAGACATGCTTTCTGCCATTTTTATCAGATTAACTGCCTCTTGATAGTCGGTCATAGTTCACCCTGCCTAAGCTTCTGGAACACGTCTTGTGTGAACGGCACATTTCCCTCTACAAGCTTCATTATCTTTTCCTTGTTGTTGTAATAGGTTGAGACCACATAGCCGCATGTATCTACATCGACGATTTTGTTCTGGACCATCCACATTAGTACTTTGCTTTTCTCTTCTATCTCCTTTTCCAGCTCTTCTTCGGTATAGCCGCCATAGAGCGAGAGAATGTCCCTTAGCCTTGACATCTCAGACAATTTGGTGAATACATCATTCCTCATGTCCCATCTGTATATCACGCTAACATCGCCGCTGTTAAGCATCTCGCCGAACTCAAGCACACGCCTTATTCCGAGCCTTCTGTGCCTGAAAAGGGTTATTACGCCGCCGAATGCGTTGAGCATTATCTTAGGTATGTCTATAGGCGGGTTTGACATTCTTACTATGGTGTCTTGTGCATTGTCTGCGTGCACAGTGCCATATACTGCGTGGCCTGTGTGGATTGCTTCGAACAGCGTCTCAGCGTCTTGCTTTGTTCTTATTTCTCCTACTAGCAGGAAATCAGGCCTTTGCCTGAGGGCGTTTATCATTAAGTTGTATAGCGTAACTTCTCCCTTGCCCTCAGGGTTAGGTTGCCTAGTAAGCATTGGAATCCACTGCAAGAAAGATGGTAGCGAAAGCTCCCTTGTTTCCTCCACTGAAACAATCCTTCTGTTTGCAGGTATGAATATGCTCATTGCGTTAAGGAAGCTTGTTTTTCCACTGGCTGTTCCACCAGAGATGAGTATGCTTATCTCGTTCTGTATGCTTAGCCATACAAGCGCCGCGATCTCTGGAGAGAGCGTGTGGTTTGCTATCATTGCCGGCATTGTCCAAGGGTTCTTCCCGAATTTTCTGATTGTTATGGTGTTGCCCTTGTTGGAAACCGGATAAAGGGTAGCGTTGACTCTTGACCCGTCAGGGAGCTCTGCATCCATAAGCGGAGTGAGGTTTGTTATCTGCCTTCCAACGCGCCTTCCTATTTGTTCTGCTAAGTCGTAGATTGTTTCTTCATTTTCAAGCCTGACGTTTGTTTTGCACCAGCCATACTTCTTGTGAAATACCCAAATGGGCTCCTTCGAATTGTTGACCACAACTTCTTCAAGGTTGTCATCGGCGAGCGGCAGTTCAAGGTCTCCAAGTCCAAGCATCATGTTGAGAATGTAGGCAATAAGTATCTTTTTCTGGTCAGGGCCCGTGCCTGGCAAATACCTGTCTATCAGTATAGAAGATGCTTGTATGTATTTGTTCGTGAGCTCGTCCATGTACTCTTTGTCTTCTATTCGCGTGGGATCTATCGGCACCATTGAAAGAAGCTCTTGCCTGAGCGAGAGTATGAGTATTTTTGTGGCTTCGCCGAGGCCTGGCACTGTTACTTCGTAGATTGGCACAAAGTCGCCTTTATCTGCTATACTCACCTTTACCGGCAGCCCATGTGCATCAAGGTCATAAGATGCATAAACCTTAGATTGCTCTTCCATTTCAAAACCTACTTTCCTTTGCCAAGCTTCTTTATCTTCTCGTCTATTTCATCAACGCTCTTGCCCAGTTTCTTAAGCCTTTGTGAAGCTTTGCCGGCCCGCTCCTCAGCGTTATGCACGCCTTCTGCTTTCTTTCCTATCTCTGCCTCGCTTAAAGCCTTCAACGCCTGGAGCTGCTGGCTGAGCTCTTGCAGCTCCTTTGCCAACTCATCCTTCTCCTTGCTTGCCTTTTCCAAGTCACGGTTTATGCTTGCGAGAGAATCGCTTAGCTGAGCTATTTCAGGAAAACGCTGCTTTATTTCGTTAAGCATGCTCTCGAGCTTGTCGGCATCTTGCTGCGCAGCTTTCTGCAATGCGCTCGCACGCTGCGCCGCCTTACTAAACTCATCTACAAGCCTCTGCGAATCCGCAGCGATCTGGTGCTTCAGCTTGTCTGCGTCTTTTGAATAATTTGCCATTGCTTGCTTGTAGCTTGCTATCTGGTCCTCTAGCTGGCTTATTAGCGTGTCAAGCTGCTTTGCTTCTTTCCTAGCCGCCTCGCTCGTTTCAAGCATAAGCTTTCTGAAGCTTTCCAGCCTAGCGTCTATCTCTTTAGCCAGCTCTTCGCTTGCCTTCTTTTCATAATTTGCTTTGGTGACAAGGTCCTGCAGGAGCTTTTCGGCATCTATGTAAACTGGATTATTTGCCATTGTGCTGAGCACGTTGGCCTTCTCGCCAAGCGCCGAGAGGCTTGCTTCTAAACCGTTTTTAACGCTGTCTATATATGCCTGGTTTTCTGCAATCTTCGCCCTTACTCCGCTTAGTTCGTTTTCATAAGCGTTTATTCTGTCCATGACCTCTTTTATGTCGCCAGCCTTTTCCTTGTAAATATTCTCTACATCGAGCATGTACTTTCTGAATGCGTCAATGCGTGTGCCTATCTCATTAAGCATTTGCGTCTGCGCAACAACCTCACTTTCAAGCGTAGACCTTTTCAGTTCGGAGGTCTTTCTTATGCTTTCCTCCTCTTCCTTGCTTGCTATGGCCTTTGCTATATACATCTTTCCTACTTTGTAGCTTATCCTTACTATGTTAGCCTTCTCCAGCACGTTAGCCCAAGTTTCTATTACGGGCTCGCTAACGCCAAGGTCCTTGGCTAATGTGAAAGAATCAGTTTCTCCATGCTCGTCAATGTACTTTACCAAGTCGTCTATTGAGGTAGTTACAGAACCTTGCGCCTGGTCTGCCATGGTTGTAATAGGTATTATAAAGTTTATTATGCTTTCGGGCAACGCTATAAGGTTCAGTATTTTGAGATTATGAAGTCAGCAATTTCCTTGCCTACTGCTGCTTCTGGCAAGATAATCCTTCTCGCGCCAGCATTTTCAAGCTTCGGTATGTCTTCTATGCGGCCTATCCTAGAAATTATCCTGCACTGCGGGTTTGCGCTTTTTGCGGCTGTGGTAACAAAAACGTTTTTTATGTCATAGTCGTAGAGAGGAAGAAGGGCGAGTGCCGCATTTAGGTTTGCAAGCTTTAGCACATTTTGCTGTGCGGCATCTCCCCAGAGGGCTAGATGGCCGGACCTTATCGCCTCTCTCACCTTTGCCCTGTTTGTATCTATGAGAACATATTTTATCCCGTTCTTTTTCAGCAGGCTTGCAAATTCTAAGCTAAGGCCGTTTATTGGAGAGATAATCACATGGTCCTTAAGACTCTTTATTTGCTGTTTAGCCCAAAACTCCTCCAGGCTTATGTTGCTGAGGAATCCGTAGAGCAAAGAGGCCAAGAAAATAGTAAGTGCAATGTTGCCTATTATGCCGAATAATATGGATAAGAGAACAAATGGATTGTGCGCATCGATCAGCGTTTTTGTAGGCGGGAATGTTGCGCCAAGTATGTTTACAAAGCCAAAAATAAGCGCATAGGCCGGATTGTGCAATGCAAAGAGCGCCAGCAATGAAGATAGGGCAAAGAGTGAAAGTATGAGCATTATTGAAACATACTCTACAAGTTTCATGCTCCCGCCTTAACGCCCCTTATTACAAACTCGCCTATCTCTATGCCTGCAAGATGCTCCGGGATTACCGCCATGTCTGCGCCAGCAATATACGCCTTTTTTCTCGAATGCTCGTCCTTGAGCCTAAGCAGTATTTTGATGTCTGGGTTAAGCCTCCTAGCTACTAGTGCACCAAGCGTATTGTCTACATCGCTTTCAGAAACGAAGACTATCGCCTTTGCGTTTTGTATGCCTGCAAGCTTCAGAGTTTTTTCTTCAGTAAAGTCCAGCGAAAGATTAGGTATGTGCTTTGCACTGAGCCTAGCCGCCTTTTCTGTCGAGTTTACCACAAGCAAATATTTTGTCCCTTTGCTGCGAAGTTTTTGCATAAGCTCTTCGGCAAGCTCGTTGTAATCGCAGATGATAATGTGCCCGCTGAAGAATTTTGCCCTAAACTCGTTGAGCAATTCTTCTATGTTTGCGTAGTTCAGTATGTCTATTACTGCCGCTATTATGAAGCTTGTTACAAGTATCCTGCTTAGATTGTCTACAACCACCACTGCAAAGATTGTGGCGAGCTTGTAGGTGCCGCTTGAAAATGCGAGCTCTGCCAGGCTTGACGATGCAGCCGTGTTCTGCGCGTCAAAGAAGGAATCAAGCACAAAATAAAGGTCTAGGTAGATGTCTCTTGTGAAAATCCACAGGATTGCAAAAGACACGGCAATCACAATGGCGACTATCACTATCGCTACAAGCATCACATCTGTAGCTTCCACTTTTGCTTCGAAAGCCATCAAACGCCCCTTGTAAGCTCCTTGAAAAGCTCTTCGCTAGCAGACTTGTTAGGTGTGGCTATGAAGTTTGCGCCGGCTTCTTTGAGCTTGTTGACTATGAGATCGCTGTTGGCCCTTGTTGCAATTATTATCTTGCTGTTCAGGCTTTTCGCCGTTATTACGGTGAAAAAGTTCTTTGCGTCGTCGTCTGTCGCTATTGCTATGGCCTTTGCCTTTTCTATGCCCGCCTCTTTCAGCACCTTGGATGATGTTGCGTCGCCATATACTACTGGTATGCCCTTCTCCTTGAGCATGTCCGCCTTTGCTTTGTCTATTTCTACCACAACATAAGGTATTTTGTACTGCTGCAAAAGCTCAACAATCTTCTCACCTACAAGGCCATAGCCGCATACAATAACGTGATCCTTCAGCGTTTGTTGCATGTGTTAAATAGGAAAGGCTAAGCATAAAAAGATTGGCAAAGACTTAAATTAGTTTTTTAATTAAGTCATTAGGGAAGGGGGAGCTACGTGGCAGAGTACATTAGCATAACAGATTTGTTTAACAAGCTCAAGAGCGAGCGCAATACAGGAGAGCTCCTTCCGATGCCTGCTGATTTCTATGCGATAGCGGAGAAGTACATAAATGACTTGGCATCAGCAGGCAATGCGACAGAGGCGGAGAATGCAAGAAAGTTGCTCGGCATGATAAAGGAGAAAAGAAAGCAGAAGCTGCTCATCTACCTTGCCTATGGCAGGCCCCTCCCGAAGCCTATACCTGAGGAAGAGGAAAGTTTATATAATGAAGTAGCCAAATTAATTAGCAATAACTCCTCGCACACTGTAAAGATAAAAATAAAAACAGACCTGCCAAAGATTGTAACGCCAAGTGGCAAAGAACTTGGGCCTTTCAAGACAGGAGAGGTTGTTGAAATAAGCGAGGAAGATGCTGAGTTTGTGCTCATGAACAGCATAGGAGAAAAGGTGTGACAATGAAGATTGAAAAGCAGATAATGGCATACTGCCCGTATTGCAAGAGGCATACGCTTCATAACGTTAGGCCTGTGCCAACAGGCAAAATAAGGCCAAACTCGTTCAGAAACAGGAAGCACGAAAGAACAGCAAGCGGATATGTAGGAAGTGTAGAGCCTAGGCTTATAGTAAAGAAGCAGGGCAAGAAGCAAAGGGTGCTGCTCGAGTGCACAGTCTGCAAGAAGTCTGTAATCAGGGTATTCCCTAAGAGAACAAAGAAAAAGATAGAGATCAAGAAATGATAGATTTATTTTACCTTATTATCTTTGTTTGATCATAAATTTAAGAAGTGGTTTGCTTGATAGTGCCGAAGCCTTTGCCTGAGGAAGGGGAAGTAGTACTGATAAAGATAAACAAGGTAATGCCATTCGGCGCGTATTGCACGCTCACCGAGTACAACATAGACGCGTATTTGCCAATAGCGGAGGTAGCGGCAGGATGGATTAAGAACATACACGAATTCATAAAGGAAGGCCAGAGCGACGTGGCAAAGGTCATATTCGTAGACCCAGAAAAAAGGGCTGTAGACATTTCGCTCAAAAAAGTGAGCACAAAGGAAAAGAAAGACAAGCTTGCAGAATATGGGCTTGAGAAAAGGTCTGAGCAGTTGTTCAGGCAGGCTTTGAAGAAGGCGGGCATAGCAGATGACAAGGCAGTAATACAAAAGCTTGCTACAGCTTTTGCCACCTATACCGAGTTGATAAATGCTGCATACAACAAAGACCAGAAAATAGAGAAGTTGCTTGGTAGCACTCTCGCAAGCGCGCTATACGAGATAGCTGAAAAGAACATAAAGCCCAAAATCTACGAGGTTTCTTACAAGCTCGAGCTTAGCGCAAGGAACGGCCAAGCCAACATTGACACTATAAAGCAGGTCCTGGGGCAGCTCGAAAAGCTGGGGATAAGCGTAATCTACGAAGGCGCGCCACATTACTTGCTAAAGACAAAGGCAGAGACATATCCGAAGGCTGAGAGCGTAATAAAGTCCGGTGAAAACCTGCTTAGCAGCCACAAGCACCAGCTTAACTACACGCTTACAAAGGTATAGGTATGAAGACTCACATAGTTGCAAGGAAGGTAAAGCTTCACAACCCAGTTTTGTTAGTCGGCTTGCCAGGAATAGGCAATGTTGGCAGCCTGGTAGTTCAGTATCTGATTCAGCAGCTTAATGCGAAGGAATTCGCGCAGCTTTATTCACAGCATTTTCCTTATTTGGTAATAGTAACCCCGGACGGTGGGCATAGGCTTGTAAGCAACAGATTCTTCTACTACAAGAACCCGAACAAGAAAGGCAACGACCTTGTGCTGCTCATAGGCGACTACCAGCCTGCAACTTCAGAAGGCCAATATGAAGTCAACGACATGATAGTAAAGTTCTTCAAGTCTTTGGGCGGCAAGGAAGTCTATACCATAGGTGGCTACAGCGCAGAGGCGAGGATAATACAAAATCCCAGGGTGTTTGGCGTTACCAACGACAAAGCCCTCAAAGAAAAGCTTGCAAATTTTGGCGTAATTATAGGTGCAACCCCCAATCTGTCAATAATAGGTGCAGCTGGGTTGGTCATGGCCTTTGCGGATCGTGCAAAGATGCCTTCCGCATGCATAATGGGCGAAACCGGCCTGCTTGAAGTAGATGCAAACGCAGCCAGAAGCGTGCTCCAGCTACTGGTTAAGATGTTCGACCTCAAAATAAACCTGAACGAGCTTGTAGCAATACAGCATGAAACAGAGAAGCTCATTAAAGAGCTGGAAGAAGCTGCAGGCAAGGAAGGCGCCCCAAAGCTTGGAGAGCATCCAAACTACATAAGGTAGCTTTTTCTCTTGCTTAAGTATCATAAATTTTTCATGCGCTATTTTCTCTAGCGCCGATAATCTAGCCTGGTAGGATGCGAGCTTCCCAAACTAGGAAACAGCTCGAAACCCGGGTTCAAATCCCGGTCGGCGCATATCGCATATCTCCTCTCTTTTTAAATTCTGCTTGTGTTATTTTAAACGTGGCCCTTTCTAGTCATTTTCCATTCAGGAAAGTAGAAAGAGATGCATTCGAGATATTAACAAGCACCTTCATATACGAGGATTATCTTTGGCTTGTCAGCGATCTAAAGCCCAATACCACTGCCATAGACGTAGGTGCTTATATCGGCGATACCGCACTTTATTTTGCGATGCAGCCTAACATAAAAGAGGTGTGGGCCTTTGAACCTTATAAAAGCAATTTCGAGGCGCTCAAAGCCAACATAAGCCGTAGCCCAAGAAAAGAAAAGATAAAGCTGTTCAATGCCGCAATAGGCAAGCCCGGCTCAAACTACAAGCTTAAGGTTAAGGATATAAAAGAAGAGGCGTACGCGCCTTTAGAATTGGGCAACGGCGAGGAAATAGAGGTCCTAGGTTTGGATACTGTGCTAAACAAGGTTGAAAATAATGCCGTGCTCAAGATAAACTGTGATGGTTGTGAATTCTTTGCATTTGAATGCTGTGTCGATTTCAGCAAAGTATATCGCATGCAGATTCTTGCCTATAATTCATTTGGCCCTGTCGAGATAATAGAGCAGACTCTTGCAAAGGTCGGTTTCAACTCAAAGCGTGCACCGAGTAGGGTCAAGGACACAGTCTGGATATATGCTTGGAAATAGGCCTGGCTTTTTATGAGGCTCGTTGCCGACAAGATGCTTGCAAAGCTTGCACGGTGGATTAGGCTTGGAGGATATAGCATAGAAGATGCAGCAACAAACAATGACGATTCTTTGATAAAATACGTGAGGGCGAGGCATGCTGTGCTGCTGACGCAAGATGAAGCTTTGGCGAACAGGGCAAGGCGCCAGCGCTTTCGAGTTTTACTTGTCAAAGGAAATGGCATAGAGGAGCAGCTGGCATTTGTTGCAAAGAATTTAGGCCTTAAGCTTTCTACAAAACCCTCTGGCATATGCCCTTATTGCAACGCAAGGCTTATCAGAGTAGACAAATCCAAGGTCAAGCTTCCGGGAAAGATAGCAAGGCGCTACCGCGTTTTCTACAAATGCCCAAAATGTGGCAGGGTTTATTGGCACGGCTCACACTGGAAAGAAATAGAATCCAGGTTAAAGGAAGCAAAGAGAATGGAAAAGTCTTTATGAACTTATGAAATAAGAGTTTCTTCTAGAACCTCCACCTCGTTGACTCCCTTGAGGTTCTTAAGCCCTTCCTCGAACTCCGAGCTGCCCTTGGAATCGTCGTGTATGAAAAGAACTTTTATCACTTTTATTCCGAACGCAACATCCTCCAAGGCTATGCTCTGTGGCTTCATTGTGTCTATTATCTCCTTTTTTACCTCTTCTGCTTTCCCCTCTTCGGGGTATACTCTAAAAAGCACCGCTACGTTGCCCATCAAGGTCCCTCAAATCCGCATACGCTGCATTTGTAGCTCCTGAAATTCTCTCTGCATTCCCTACATCTTACTATTACGCCCTCATTGCACTTTGGACATTTGAACTCAACATAGTCTTTTGTCAGCTTACCGCATGACGTGCAAATTTTTCCAGGAGTATCACTCATCGATTCACCAATCGCTAAAATCAAAGCAGGTGTAAATATATAAGAAGCAAAGTATATAAAGATAAGCGGGCATGTGGTGTAACTTGGATAGCACGGCGGCTTGCGGAGCCGCTGGTTGCGGGTTCAAATCCCGTCATGCCCGTTTCTTTTCAAAACCAATATTAACTCTTTTTTGCATATTGCTTTGTTTGTATGCAAGGAGTAAAAATAGAGAAGACAAAGGCAGAGGAATTAAGGAAGTACTTAAGGGCAGCAGGCCTGCTAGATCTGGAACACAAGATATTCAGTAAGAATGGCCAAGTCTACATTCCTCTGGCAGCAAGGCCAGGCGCCAAAGTGCTAACGAAGGTAAAAAAGCTGGGCGGCAAGCTGTGCAATGTCAGATTTCAAAAGCAGATAAGGAAAAGAGGCGAATCCGTAAGAAAGCTCATCAAGGAGGATTTGCCGAAGGCCTATGACCTGCTTGGCGACATAGCTGTCATAAACGAAACAAAGCATGCAAAAAAGCTTGCAAGGGCAATTTTGCAGGCAAATCCGAACGTAAAGACTGTAGTAATGAAAAAAAGCGCAGTAAGCGGCAAATATCGCACGAGGGAGTTTGTCCACATTCTAGGCAAAAAGAATTTTGTTGCGACATATAAAGAAAATGGGGCAAGGTTCGTGTTTGACATAAGGAAAGTGTTCTTTTCCTCAAGGCTAGCTTATGAGCGCAAGAGAATTGCAGACCTTGTCGCAAAAGCTAAAAAGGCTGAGAATGTGATGGTGATGTTTGCGGGCGTTGGGCCATTTGCCATAGAAATTGCAAAAGCATGCAAAGCCTGCAATGTCGTCGCTATCGAGCTTAATGCAAATGCCTACAAAAGCATGGTTGAAAACATAAAGCTGAACAAGGTTACAAATGTTGTTGCAATAAAGGGAGACGTGGCAAAAGCAGTGAAAAAATACAAAGGCTGGGCTGACCGCATAGTGATGCCTTTGCCTAAGAGCTCTTATTCCTTCCTAGGTTCAGTGCTTGTCGCAGCAAGAGAAAGGTGTATTGTGCATTACTACTGCTTTGGAAAAGCGGAAAAGGCGATAGAGGAAAACGAGCAAAAGATAAAGGAGTTTTTTGAAAAGAGAGGAAAGAAAGTCAGGTTCTTGTTTAGCAGAGTCGTTAGGCCATACTCGCCCAGTGAAGACGAAGTGGTAATTGATTTTGAAATAAGAAGCAGCCAAAGCTAATGCGCCTTCATGGGATATGCATTTATGCTTTGTCTACTTATTCTAAACTATGCAAGAACAAGCTGGCAGTCAGAACTTCATAGCAGCGGTGCTTTCTAAAAAGCAGTTGGTAAAGGCCAACTTGGAAAAGGTGAAGCACAAAATCGGAGTTTACAGCGCAAAAGGAGGAACTGGCAAAACAACTATAGCAATAAACCTGGCTTATGCGCTAAAGGAGCTCGGCTACAAGGTAGGCCTGCTCGATGCCGATATTGATACGCCAAATGTAACCTTGTTTCTTGGAATAAACCAGAGGGCAGATGGCGCATACCCATTAAAGCCTGTTGAGAAAGACGGCGTAAAGGTCATCTCCTCCTCGCTTTTCATGGACGATTCCAAAAAGCCGATAATCTGGCGCGGGCCTTTGATAGCCAAGCTAGTCGAGGACTTCATGCAGAACACGGCTTGGGGAGAACTCGATTACCTTGTAATAGACCTGCCTCCTGGAACTAGCGATTCGCCGCTAAGCATAATGCAGCTTCTGGACATGGATGGCTTTGTACTTGTCACAACCCCTCAGCACATAGCAGCTTTGAACACCATACGCTCGGGGCTCATGATCAAGAGGCTAAATGTTGCAGTGCTTGGAGTAATTGAGAACATGTCGACAGCAGATAACACAGGTGGCGGCAAGGAAGTTGCAGAAGCGCTCAACACAGAGCTTCTTGGTACAATTCCTTACAACGAGAAATTCAACAAGTTTAGTGATTCGGGCAAAGTTCCAGTAGAAGAAGACAACGATATAAGGGAAGAGTTTATAAGAATAGCAAGCAAATTAAAAGATATGCTGCATTAGTTACTGGGGGAGTGCTGTGGCTGAGCCTTTCGAAGAGTTGCTAAAAGAGTCAGAGATTTTTGCAGACAGGAGCGTGCTTTCCCCGCATTACGTGCCAGAGAACCTTCTTTTTAGAGGAGCCCAGATAGAGGCCATAGAAAGGACGATAGCGCCTTCGCTGAAGGGCGAGCGCGGCAGGAATTTGTTCATATACGGTAAAACTGGCACCGGCAAGACCTCATGCATAAAGCACGTCATTGACGAGATAAACAAGCTGCCACAGATAAAGGCTAAGGTCAGCTATGTAAACTGCAGAATATACAATTCAAGGTTCAGGGTCTTGAGCAAGATTGTCAGCGACCACCTGCCTTTCTATGCCAAGCGTGGCTATGGCGTTGCTGAGATTTATGAGAAGCTGATAAGCTGGATAGAGGAAGACGGCAAGATACTCATAGTAGTGCTTGATGAGATAGACATGGTAAAGGACTTAGATGATCTTGTCTACACGCTTGCCAGAGCCAACAGCGACCTAAAGCAGGGCGGCGTGGCAATTGTGGGCATATCGAACAAGCTCAACTTCAAGGAAGAGCTTGACCCAAGAAGCCTGTCTTCGCTTTATGAGAATGAGATCGTGTTTCCTCCTTACAACGCCAACGAGCTTGCAGCCATTTTGAAGGACAGAGCTGCAAAAGGCTTCAAGCCTGGAAAGATCGATGAGGAAAGCATAAACCTTGCAGCGGCGATAGCTGCTAAGGAAAGCGGCGACGCAAGGCTTGCCCTGGAAATAATTTCAAAAGCAGGAGAAATTGCTGAGGAGAGGAAGCTGCCAATGGTTACCGTGAAAGAAGTAGAAGAGGCTGAGAAAGACGCAGAAGAAGAGATCGCCTATGAAGCTGTAGCAACTCTGCCAGAGCACCAGAGGCTTCTGCTTTATGCGATTGCTTTGCTCACAAGCCATGGCGCAAGGTTCAAGAAGCTGGCAGACGGCACTGATGTGTACTTGATGAGCGGCGAGGTCTACAACAAATACGTGGCAATCGCTGAGCAGCTTCATATGGAGCCCAAGAAAGCAAGATGGTACAGAAAATACTTGACAGACCTGGAGATGCAGGGTCTTATAACAACCTTCGAGTCTGGCAAGGGAATAAAGGGCCATACAAAGCTTATCAAGCTGCTTTACTCTCCTGAGAAGATAAAAGAAACTATAGAGAAAAGCCTGTTTTTGGAGAAAGGGCCTGCTGGCGAAGATGGCAAGGCCGATTAGGTGCATACGTGTACGTGGACATAGTTGAAAACGGCGTAAGCCTAGACCTTTTACACCTTCTTGGCTTCAAAAAAGTCTTGATTATAGGCAAGGATGTAAACATAGGCACAAAGCAGGCAAAAAACCTGCTTGTGGCTCTTGATCTCATGGGTGACTCCCAGGCAGCCAAGCTTATAAAAAGCCCGATGTGCATAGGCGCCGTTTCAGAATTTAGCAGGCCAATAGGCGAGCAGGTCTTCAAGGCTTTGGGCGAGGATAGGAAGGTGTTTGCGATAAGTGCAAGGGCTTTCATAGCTAATGAGCTAAGGCTTAAGCACGCAAGCTTTGCTTTTGCCAGGGCCAAGCGTGCAAAGGCTGTGCCAATAATAGCAAGCTTCGCAAAAAGAGACCTTGAGCTGTTCTCGCCAATGCAGCTAATCCGCTTAGCCATGCTGCTAGGCGCAGACATGCCAGAGGCAAAGTCCATGCTAAGGTGGCTAGATGCTAGTAAGGAAAAAGCATAGGTATGTGCTTGTGCTCGCTTCAAAGCCTGTTCAGGCAAAGCAGTTGCTAGATGCCCTGCGCCCCAGGCTTGGCTTGGCTTACGCGCTTGCAGACCTAAGCATAATAAAGTTTTTCGACAAAGATTTGTTTGCAATAAGGTGCATAAGAGGCTATGAGGGCAAGCTTATAGAGGCGACTGCTTTGACAAGGAGCATAGACCAAGAGGAAATAGCGCTTTGGAGCTTGAAGACAAGCGGCACAATAAAGAGCATTGAGGAATACGCTAGCAAGGTTATAGAGGAAAGAAGAAATAGGCCAGCACGCGCGTGGGACGCGCGCTGGCAAGGCGACCAGTTTCATACCTCCCCACAGTAGAGGATTCGTATGACTGATATTATGGTATTATTCAGATTTAAAAATCTTGCGTTTTTCAGGCATTCCATAAAAATGGTAGCATTGGTGCTATGAGAGTCTATACCTTGGATTCGAAAGGCATTGTGTCTGCTGTGCTGATGGGCATAGCTGTGCTGCTTCTAGGCTCCTACGCCGGCACCTACTTCCTTTTCTTGCTTCTTTTCTTTCTCATGCTTTCAGCGCTTGTGACCGAGCTGGGAGTTTGGCAGAAGAAGCAGCTTGGCCAATACGAGCGTGCCAGGGGCTGGAAAAACGTGCTTGCCAATGGTGGCATAGCGGTTGTCATTTCTGCCTTGTTCTTTGCCAACAACATTTACGGCTTCGCCTCAGCAAAGCTTCTCATACTTGTCTATGCAGCCAGCATTAGCGGCATAACCGCTGACAAGTTTGCGAGCGAGATAGGGGTGCTTGACGGCACGCCTCTAATGTTGCTCACAATGCAAAAGGTCAAGAAAGGCACCTCGGGCGGAGTCACTTGGCTTGGTACTGTGTCAAGCTTTGTAGGGGCTTTGATAATTGCCTTGACTTTGCCGATTGTGGGGATAGGGGCATTTGGCGTTGGTGTAGTTGCTGTTTCTGGCTTTCTGGGCAATATTGTTGACTCTTTGCTTGGCTATTTCGAAGAGAAAGGAATAGGCAACAAGTATACTTCCAACCTTGCCTGTGCTGCAGCCGCTTCGCTCATCGCTTACCTGATTCTTATTTT
>ERZ1669250.544-NODE-544-length-16287-cov-7.519406_pt1 | contig 16287 bp, 17 predicted proteins | sample MGYA00579295_ERZ1669250 | MGnify/ENA primary metagenome ERZ1669250 (study PRJEB41166, sample SAMN08046056) | hot springs metagenome | biome: hot spring; feature: acid hot spring; material: thermophilic sediment; isolation source: thermophilic sediment from acid...
GCCTTTTAGGCATAGGATTTGCCCTAAGGCCATATAAGGCTTTTATGCCTTTTTGCAGCGCAAGCTCTACGAGCCTCTGGGTTATTATGCCATTAAGCACTACCCCATATATGCCGTTTGTCTGCTGTATGGTAGGTATAAGCTCTCTTATGGGTATATCCTTTCCATAAATTACCTCTCCAGCATTGTTGTAGAGCCTTGCATTAAGCGTGTTCGAAAGCTCATCTAGGGCTTTTGCTAGCTGCGAAAGAACTATTGCCTGCAAAACGGGCTCCTTGCTTTTTTCTGGGCCGTTCTCTTCTTGTTCTTCGCTTTCCTGGAAGTTCACCTCGTCGATTATTGCAGGCTCTTTCTCCTCTTCGATTTCGACTGGCATTATACTTTCCTCCTCTTCCTGCGCAGGCACAGCTTCATTGACACTCGGCTTAGGCGCTCCCTGCCTGTTTTCCTTTGGTTCCCGTGGCTGCTGTTGCTGTTGCTGCTGTGGCTGTTGCTTCAGCTTGTTCATCTCAAGATATTGGCTCAGCGGTATCTTTGTCCTAAGGGCTTTTATAATCTCTTTCCTCGTAAGCTCCTCCACCTCTTTGCCGTCTGGAGCTTTTGCTATGAAGTCGACCTCAGCAACTTTTATGATAGATCTTACTATCATATCCCCTCCTCTATCTCCATCGACGAAAAGGGTAACCTCCTTCTCGTTGCAAAGGTTTATTATACTCTTTGGTATATTGTTTGTTGCCCCTCCAACAGCTATTACGTTTGTTATATCGTTCCTGAGCAGGTTAAGCACATCAGCCCTTCCCTCAACTATGATTACTTCGCTGCTCTTCGCCACGTCTGGCCCTGCTGGAAGATTCTCCGGGCCATAGTTTACTACCTCGCTGGCCTTCACCTCGCTCTGCACGAGCTCTGCAAGCTCCTTGCTGTCTGGTATCTCAGTATTGAGAAGCTGCTTGACAAGCTCCTTAGCCCTCTCCAGAAGCTTCTTCCTCTTTTCAGACCTTGTGTCTTCAACCTTTGTTATCTTGAACTGCGCTTCATAAGGTCCTACTCTATCTACAGACTCTATGGCAGCAGCTAGTATGCATGTCTCAACCCTGTCAAGGGAAGCTGGGAGGTAAAGCTTGCCGTATGTCTTACTTCCTGACTGCGAGAGCTCTATCTCTATTCTTCCTATCTTCCCGTTCTTCTGGAGCTCCCTCAAGTCCAAGTCATCGCCAAGAAGGCCTTCAGTCTGGCCGAAAACAGCTCCTATGAGATCTGGCTTGTCAACCAAGCCTTCTATGCTAAATGTACCTTCAATCATATACTTTACTATATCAAGATATGTCTTTGCCATATTTTCACCTCTTTGCCTCTTCAAGCTCTTTTATTGGGCCATTTATCCCTTCTATGCAGTTCACACCGAGGATTTTAAGCAGCCTTTCGCCAGTTGTGTCATCTATTTTTGCCTCAGGGTACTTCTCCCTTATCAACGAGATTGCCTTCTCCTTTTTCTCCTTCCCTTTTCTATCGCTGTCCATTGCTATAATAATCTTCTTTCCAGAAAAGTCTATGTGGTTGTACAAAAGTCTGTCAAATGTTATTGTGTTGATGTGAGTGTTGCTCTTTAATCTACCGATCAAATAAAGATCTTCAACTGCCTTGCCGATGGCATTAACATCGTGCTGCCCCTCTACTATCACTATAACATTTTCTTCCTGCATTGCCTTTATTATCTGCTCTAGGCTTTTCCTCGTATTCTCAAGCTTGCTGCCTTCATCCAATTTAACCACTGCATAGGATTAGTTGCAGAGCACATTATGCCTGCTCACCTTTTCTTCTTCTCGAATGAAAGGTTAAGCATGAATAAAGCATAAATCCACTCTCGCAACTAATTATGATACTATATTGTAGCAAAACCTTAATATATATTTCTAAACCTCAAGATATTGATGAACAGATATGTAAAAGGCGCCAGAGGGGAAAGAGAACTCCTAGCAAAATTTGTTGACCTTGGCTATTCTGTTGTGAGGAGCGCCGGCAGCGGAGTGAATTCAATAAGCCCAGACATCGTTGCAATCAAAGACGGTAAGGGCTATGCTTTTGAGTGCAAGGCCTGGGAAAGCAGCGTAGCCATAGAGAAGGAGAAATTCGAGGTATTGAAGAAGTGGGATGAGAACTCTGGCTTGAGAGTCTTTATAGCGTGGCGCATGAACGGCAAAGGTTGGTTCTTCATTCCAATAAACAGGCTTAGGGAAACGGAGAAAAGCTACAGGATAAGCAAAAAGGAAGCGTTCGAAAGCGGCTTGGTGCTTGAACAGCTGAAAGATTGAATGCCAGTATTCATGCAATTTCCAAATAGTTTTTAAAGCTATTTTTTCAATAACCTTATGCTTTTTCAGTGGGGTGTATTTATGCGTGGTAGGGGGTTTAGTCTGTATGAAATAGAGCAGTTTATAAGGGAGGCTGGTGCGGAGAAGGTAACAGAGGACGCAGTCTTAGATCTTGAGAAGGAGCTTGAGAGGCTCACAGAGAAGATTGCTGGAAAGGCCCTAAAATATGCTGAGCATGCAGGAAGGAAGAGGCTCATTAAGGGATCAGACGTTTTGCTCTTGAAAAAGGAGCATTGACGCCTTTTTGTTATTTATACTTTTCCTGAGAAATATTTGCATGGAGAATATAATACCATTAGTTTACAGGATAAAGATATACCCAAATAGTGAAACAAAAAAGTTCGATGGAAGCGTAGAGATCGATGTAAATATCGGGAAGCCATCAAATGAGATAACGCTAAATGCAAAAGAGCTCAAGATAAAGGGCGCAAGCATAGCATCAAAGGGCTTTGCTGGCAATGCCAAGGTAAGCGTTGATGTTAAGAAGCAGGAGCTCAGGCTTGCATTTGGCAAGAGAATAAGTGGCAATGCAACAATAAAAATCGATTACCAAGGAGTGCACAACGAGAAATTGTACGGATTTTACCTCTCTACATACAAGTCAAACGGCAAGGAAGAGAAGATTCTTACTACCCAGTTTGAATCGTCTGATGCGCGGGCTGCATTTCCATGCTTTGACAATCCGAGCATGAAGGCCATATTTGAGATAACGCTTGTCATAGACAATGGGCTAGACGCGATATCAAACATGCCTGTCAAAAAGATAGTGCCACTTGGCAAGAAAAAGGAGGTCTCTTTCCTTCCAACCCCAAAGATGTCGACATATCTTGTATATATGGGCGTTGGGAAGTTTGATTACCTAGCTGGCAGGGTAGGCAAAACAAGGATAAGGCTTATTACAAGGCCTGGGCAGAGGAAGTATGCAAAAATACCTCTTTTGTATGCTAAGCAATTCGTCTCTTTTTACGAAAAATATTTTGGCATAGCCTATCCTTTGCCAAAGCTTGACCTGATAGCAATACCAGATTTCAGCGCAGGCGCAATGGAAAATTGGGGCGCAATAACATTCAGGGAGATAGATCTGCTTGTGGATCCCAAGAAGATCTCTGCCAGGGCAAGGAGGCAGGTTGCAGACACTATAGCGCATGAGCTTGCACACCAATGGTTTGGCGACCTTGTGACAATGAAATGGTGGGACGACCTCTGGCTCAACGAAAGCTTCGCTACATACATGAGCATGAAAGCAGTAAACAGCACATATCCGAACTGGCGTGTTGACCTCGACTATTTGGTTGATACGGTCTCTTCTGCAATGTCTGCAGACCAGCTGGAATCTACGCATCCTATAAATGTCAAGGTAAATACCCCAGAGGAGATCGAGAGCATATTCGACAGCATAAGCTACAACAAAGGGGGCTCTGTTCTAAGAATGCTTGAGGACTATTTGGGCAGCGAGACATTCAGGAAGGGCCTCCACAGGTACTTGAAGAAGCATGCATATTCAAATGCCACCAAATTCGACCTGTGGAATGCACTCGACGAGCAGGCGAGAAGCGAAGGCAAAAGGTTAAATGCAAGCATGGTTGCAAAGGCCTGGATAGACAAAAAAGGCTTCCCGTTGATCAAGCTTTCAGAAGGGGAGGCTATGCTTAAGCAAGAGAGATTTACCCTTCTTGGAAAGAGCAAAGAAGGGGTGTGGCCTGTACCTATAACTTACATTGCAAGCAACGGGAACAAGATGAAGACAGGCAAGATAATGATGGCAAAGGAGGCTATGCCGCTTAAAGAAAAATTCGACTGGGTGAAGCTCAATTATGGGCAGATGGGCTTCTACAGGTCTGCATATCCTAGCGAGAACCTCGAGCTTTTGGGCTCTGCGATAAAATCTGGCTTGCTTGGAGACGTAGAGGCGTGGGGAATAGAGGGCGATTTATATGCAATGCTCATAGCAAGAAGGATAAGCCTAGATTATTATCTTAACTTCGTTTCAAATTACCTCTTCGATTCAGGTTATCCACTCAATATGCAGCTTCGCGGGCATCTTCTGGGCCTTTATTTAATTACCTATGGCATGAGGGAGAATGAAAATGTAAGGAAGGTTGCAATCCAGTTCTTGAAGAGGAGCTTAGAGAAAATAGGCATGAGCCCAAGAAAAGGTGAAGACGAAAAGGTAGCCATATTCAGGAGCTCTGCCATAAGCGGGCTGGGCATGATGGAAGATGGAGAGATTGCTAGATTCGCAATGAAGAATCTAGACAAGGCTCTTTTTGGCGAGATGGACCCAAACATAAGAAACGCCATATACTTTGCAGCGGCATCAAACGGCGATGATAAGGTTTTCGAGAAGATGCTGGAAGCCTACTTAAAGGAGGAGTTTCCAGAAAAGAAGGTCTATCTGCTTGTTTCTTTGCCCCTATTCAGGAAGCAGAATCTTATAAAGAGAGCTTTGGATATGACTTTCTCAAAGGACATAAAGCTCCAGGACTCATATTCAATACCATACAACATGTCTTCAAATCCTGCCGCAAAAGAGATGCTTCTAAAATGGACAGAGAGCAATTGGCAGCTTATCAAAAAGCAGTTCAAGCCCGGCACGCACATGCTGGGCAGGTTTGTAGAAAGCCTCTCAACGCAGACAGGCGAAGATAAGCTAAGCGAGATAAAAAGGTTTTTCACAAACAGAGAAAACTTCGATCCGTCTATAAAGAAGAGCCTAAGAGAGACGCTTGAGAAGATAGAGATAAACACGAAGTTCCTAGAATCCCTCTAGCTATATGCTGCGCGATATCCTAGCAAGCTTGTGGCCTTTTGCCTTGAGCTCTATCTCATAGAACATCCCAAATGCGAGCCTGCAGACATTGAAGCGCCTGTCAATGAGCCTTTTCTCTAGCTCATCGAGCATCGCTATTGCGTCTTCTGGCCTGGCAAGATCTGCAAACAGGTGTGCGAAAGGATTGAGGACAAGCGTATTTACCTTGAGCTGCGAAGCAATTGACTGTATCTCATTTACGGCCTTATCAATTGTATCAACTTTATTCTCAATATCCTTCTTTTCAAAGCTGATAAAGAGGAGAAGAGATTCGCCACATTCTATTGGCTTGGCCTCTTCGATAAGCGATGACCTGCCATGCTCTGTGGGGTTGGCCTTAAAATATTCAACGTGCCAAGCCATGAATCTCACAGCACCACCCCGCTTGCAAAGAGCCTCGGCTGCTTCTGCCTTATCAAGAAGAATGTATCCCCTCTTTCAAAGGGAACAGGCCTGTCAAGCTTGAGCCCGAATTCGCTTCCTGTTTGCTCTACAATTGCAGAGGTGTATGAGAAGTTTATTGCAAAGCCGTATATACTGCCTTCCTTTATCTCTTCCTTGACAACATCAGATACCTTGAGTTTTGCCTTCAGATTTGCTTCCGGCTTTATGGCATTGGAAGATAGAATATCTCCCTTCTCCACCTCTTCAGCATCAATTCCCTTTACTGCAAGGCCCACGCGCGTGTAAATGGGCGCAGTCTCAATATCCCTGTCCTGGCTCTGTATGGACCTTATGAAGACGTCCTTGCCGCTACTATGCTTTAGAGTGTCATGCACAGAGATACTTCCGCTTGTGACTATGCCGAGCAAAACGCTGCCAACACCTTTGACTACAAAAGACTTGTCTATGTCTACTCTCTTTGCCCCGTTGGCAAGGTCCTGCTTTGGCTTGAATTCAGTTATCTTGTCAAGGAGCTCCTCCTTGCTGCATATCTCATATGCATCTATGCCTGCGCTCTTAGCCAAATTGCCTATCTCATTTTCATTTGTAAATAGAACTCTCTTTTCAAGAAGGCCTGCGGCTATAAGAGTCTCGCCAAAGTTCTTGTCTATGTTCGATGTACTTATTACTATTTGCGTAGATAAAAGCATCGATTGAGCCAAGCCATATACCTTATCCTCGAGAGAGCTTGGCATAAGCGCTACTATGACATTATCATTATAGATCCTGTTATGGAATACAATGCTGTTTTCAGAGCCTTTCTTGCCTATGAAGCTTGCAAGGCCTTTGTCAAGAGGTATAGCAACTACAAAGTGCATGATATATTTTTGAAATAATGCTTATAAATACGCATGTGCAAAAGGCAGGCAAGCAAGGCATTTTTAAAACCCATTTCGATGCACAGAACATTTTTATTAATTGCTTGCAAAAGTGGTCTTATGGAAGAAGTTATACTGGTTGATGAAAACGACAAGCAAATAGGTACTATGGAAAAGATGCAGGCCCATATGAACGGCGGCAAGCTTCACAGGGCGATATCAATTTTTGTCTTTAACAAGAAAGGAGAGCTCATGCTCCAGCAGAGGGCCTTCACAAAATACCATTCGAAAGGCAAGTGGAGCAATACTGTATGTACCCATCCGAGGCCAGGCGAGAGCACAGAGGAGGCAGCACACAGAAGGCTAAAAGAGGAGATGGGATTTGACTGCCCTCTCAAGGAAGAGTTTAGCTTCGTTTACAAGGCAGATGTTGGGGAAGGCCTCACCGAGCATGAGTTTGATCACGTCTTCTTTGGCGAATTTGACGGCAAGCCAAAGCTTAACCCAGATGAGGCAGCAAGCTACAAATGGGCTAAGCTCGAAGATATTTCCAATGACATGCAAAAAAATCCAGATTCATATACTCCATGGTTCAGGATAATTTTTGACAGGGTAATGAAAGAAAGAGAAAAGAGATAGCTACTTAGCTATCTTTTTGGCAATCTCCATAAACTCGTTCTCGATTTCTTTGTCCTCTAGCATAGGCACCTTTCCTTGGTCGGAGAGCTCTGCAATCTTGTTGCTACTTTTAACCTTTCCAAGTATCTCGCATTTCAATGCTTCAGCGACTTCCTTTGCCCCCTTGGGCTCACCCTCTGACATGTTCTCTACAACCCCAAGCAGTGCGATGTTGAATTTTTTGATCATAATTCCGGACCTTATTGCATTTACCGCTGCAATGTGCTGTGGGGTCGTGACTATGACAAATCCTGTGAGCTCGAGAAGCTGCATTATAGAGAGCGGAGCATCGCTTGTCCCTGGAGGAAGGTCTATTATCAGATAATCAAGCTCGCCCCATTCTGTATTCTTGAGGAAATCTCCTATCATTTTTGCTATGAGCGGGCCACGCCATATTATAGGCTTTGAAGAATCATCAACAAGCATTGCGGTAGAGAGAACCTTCACGCCGTTGTGCTCATAGGGCTTCAGCGGGTATTCCTCTATCCTGTGGTTTATCCCAAGGAAGAACGTCACATTCGGGCAGTCTATATCTGCATCAAGCAGGCCCACTTTGTAGCCAAGTTTATTGAGTGCATATGCAAGGTTTATTGCAATTGTTGTCTTCCCAACGCCTCCCTTTGCGCTATATACCCCTATCCTGTGCTTGACCTTCAGGAGCTTGTTGTTGACTATATCCTTCTCCCTCACTACATTGAAAAGCGAAGGATGCACGTCTGCCTTTGCTTTTACAACATCCTCTGGCTTATAAGATTCCATATAACTCGCTTATATTTGGTCAAAAAGAGTTTATAATCCTTCCTTAGGCAAAAGGCTAAAAAGATAGAAAAATTATAACAAACAAAACCTAAAAAAACTTTATAAATAAGGAATGCAAAAAAACAAATATGGAAGATGAAAAGAAGAAGGAAGAAGAAAATATTTTCAGGTTTTTACTCAGAAGCTTATCTCCCGAAGAACTTGTATATATGGCGCTAAATGAGAGAGCTATAGAGAGCAAAAATACTGGCGAAGATGTATTAATAGACGGTGTAGAAATAACAGGTTATTTTGTACCGAATGAGGATCTGTTTGTTAGTGGTATTAAATACAAAAAAGAAGATATTATAATGCTTATTACAAACATACCTTTGCCTATAGACCCTAGCAGGCACGTCGTAATATATATAAAAAATGATTTTCTGCCAGAAGGACTGCTTGAAAGCATTGAAGAAAATAAAAAGATTAGGTCAAATAAGGTTAGCAGAAAATTTGCAAATAGAATAATATTTTATGGAGAAGATTGCAAAGTAGTAAGCCTCGAAGAGCTTTCTTTTCTGGCAGGTGAAAAAAATTATTATAAATTAATTCCTATGGATAAGGCACAGATAAAAATAGATAACCTAGAAAATCAGAAGAGGGATTAAGAATGAAAGATGAGGAAAATAAAATACTTGGATATGGTACCTCAGCATCAGACAAGTTGGAGATGGGGGATATAAATATTAGGAGGATTGACGCTACTTTTTTCTTTTTAAGAAGACAGATAATTGTTAATGATATAACTCCAAATTTTAAGATATTTGCAGATAATCTTATTGAAAGCAAAGCGGTGCTTAAAGGCGAAAAAGAAATTGATGTACAAATTCTATTTTCTAATGATAGTGATATCTTATCGGTTCTAAAAAAGTATGAGTTCGAAAATGTAGATACATATATGGAAGCAGGCAAAATATACAGGCTAGATAAGGTTAGGCAAGCAGACTTTAAGGACCCTGATAGCAAGGTGCGATATAAGCTTGTAAAAGCGTATTTTGAGGGTGAAGACGGCCACAAGTTCATCTTCAATGTGGTCTTTAAAGGCAACGAAAACGACAAGCCATATATAGACAGGATTTACAGCTTTTTCTCCTCAAAGAAAAACTTCAGGGTAATACCAAAGCATAATATAGGCCCCATATTTTCATCAAGCGATATTAACAAGATATTCCCAGAATTCAACCAGGTGAAATTGAGGGATGACACAGTATATGATGAGCCTAGAATGAGGAAGAGAAATGTTTATCACCTTTTTGATGTTGGAAGATTAGACAATGCCGTAATGCTCAAATATTTTGACACCACTGAGAAGAAAACGCTTATGACGAGAATAGAATGCTATCTAGATACCGAAAATGTAGAGAGCGAGAGAAAGCTTAGCAGAGTCTACGAATTTTTTGCTAAGCGCAAAGGAAAATTTTTTGCACCTGCAGAAGATATCTATGATTATGAATTTGATTTTATGAAGGCTCCTGCCCCTGATGAGCCGTTTATATTAAAGTTTGGAGAAGCGCACAACGCAATAGAGTACAAGGAACTCTTATATGGATTGAAGATCGATTCAGAAAATGCTAAATGGAATAAGGTCTATTACAATTCCTACGCCTCGCAGGGGGTTAAGTTTTATCCTGATCGCGTTTTGTAAATATAGAAATCTGGCAAATAGATCCAATTTTTCGTTTTTGACAAGATTTTGAACAAAAATAAAATAATATATAAAAAGAGACTTTATGGAATTAAATTAGGATGCGGTGCTTATATGGAAATCGAGCATAATGCTCAAATTAAAAAAGAAGATATAAAAATTGAAAAGCTCCCAAATGACCTATCTCTTATCTATCTAGAAACGAACGATTCAAAGATATATATTGAAAGAAGTGCGTTATTCACGATGCTTAAAGATATGGAGAGGAATTACGAGACGGCTGGGATGCTTCTTGGCAAGTCACGTGAAGATGGCAACGGGAGAGCAATAGTATTAGAAAAGTATAGGCCGAACAAATGCGATAGAGGCAGAACATTTGCTAGAATTGATAATAAAGTCCTAAAAAAGGAACTCAAAAAGGAGCTTGAGAAAGATGCGTTTGATTCAGTCGTATTTGTTCATTTGCACCCACTTAGAGATTATAAGGTGCATCCAAATTACATTGTTTTTGGAGTAGAGCTTAACGAAAGCGATAGAAAGGCGATGTACGATCTTCGTGAATTGGCCGCTACTCAGCTAGGGCTCAAGCATGTCTTTTCTGGAGTAGTAACTTTCAGGACCACTTTTAATGGCGATCCAATATTCAAACTTGAGATCTATGATGCATTCAATAATGGTAAAAACGTATACTTCAAGCCTGAAGGAGAAATCAGTAAAAAAGACGCCTTCTACTCGCTTTTGCGCAAACCTGTCATTCAACTTCAGGCCTTAGACTATCTTCTCAAAAATGCCCTACGACGTGAGGCCACCTATATAAAAAGTACGCTTCCACGAAATCTAGAGTCTGAACAGTTAATGGACATAACAGAATCTGTCAGCACAGAGCTTAATAATGTCTTACCTAATATAGTAAGGAAGAATATTTTGATAGAAGTAGAGCCTACTGGTAAGTATTTTAAAATAATAATAAAAGAACCACCAAAGATATTTTACCCTCTTTACAAAATATATAAAGAGGCGGAAAATGAGATAATGGAGGTTGTTAAAGAGTTCCTTTATGACACGAAATAGGTATTTTTTTATATTTTAGCTACGTTTCCAATAGTCATCATCTTCAAATCTTGACGCACAACAGAAACTAATAAATATAAATCTTCTTTTGCAAAATATAACTGTGGTATAGTGATTGAGATCTCACTTCATGGGAGAGGCGGCCAGGGAGTTGTTGCTGCAGGCGAGCTTCTTGTAAGGGCAGCTGTCAAGCAGGGAATTTACGCTCAATCTATACCGTTTTTTGGAGGAGAAAGGAGAGGCGCTCCTGTGAGGTCCGGAGTAAGGATCTCTGACAAGCCTATCTATACGCATGAGAGCATAAGAAGCGCAGACATTATAGCTGTCTTTGACACGTCGCTCTTGAGCATTATAAGCCTTGACATGCTCAAGGAGAACGGCTCCCTTCTTGTAAATGCGCCTTCAGCGCAAAAGCTCGCAACCAATACATATTATGTTGATGCGACCTCCATAGCCAAGTCGCTTGGGCTTGTCATTGCAGGCTGGCCTCTTGTAAACACTGCACTTATGGGCGCGCTTACAAAGCTTTCAGGATTGGTAGATATTGAAGACCTCAAAGCCATAGCAAGGGAGCAGTTCAGCGGCGAGAGGGGCGAGCTAAATGCCCGTGCAATAGAGCTTGGCGCAAATGAGGTGAAGAAGGTTGAGTAGTATAAAGGAGCTTGAAGAGGAATCGCCTGTTTCAAGGCCAAGCGTAGGCTCAGCCGGCAAGACGGGCACGTGGCGCGTAGAAAAGCCTATTATAGACTTAGAGGCATGCAAAAAATGCGATATTTGCATACTCGAGTGCGTTGAAAATACGATAGACAAGGGGAGCGATGGCTATCCCAAGATAGACTACAACTATTGCAAAGGCTGCGGCGTATGCGCGAATGTATGCCCTGTAAAGGCGATAAAAATGGAGGCAGAGGTGAAGATGTGAAGAATACAGCGATGGTAGGAAATCATGCTGTTGCATATGCTGTCATGCAAGCGAAGCCAGAGGTGCTCGCAGTCTATCCGATAACGCCTCAGACCACAATGCTCGAGAAGCTTGCAGAGTATGTAAGCAAAGGCATGCTGAATGCCAAGATGATAAAGGTAGAGAGCGAGCATTCTGCAATGGCTTCGATTTATGGCGCTTCGTTGGCTGGGGCAAGGGTGTTTACCGCAACATCTTCGCAGGGCCTTCTCTACATGACCGAAGTAATTTACTGGGCTGGCGGCCAGAGAGTGCCTATAGTAGCCGGCATAGCCACAAGGGCTATTGGCTCGCCTTGGTCCATATGGGACGACCACCAAGATTTTGTTACTGAGAGGGATGCGATCTGGATTCAAATGATGGCTGAGAATGTGCAAGATGCATATGACATGACTATACAGGCATTCAGGATATCAGAGGACAAAAGGGTGATAATGCCTGTGATGATGGGCTTTGACGGATTTGTATTAACGCACACGATGGAAAGGCTCTCGCTCCTTGAGAATGAGGATGTTGACAAGTTCTTGCCGAAGAAGGATTTCAAGCTCATTGATTTTGAAGAGCCTATAGGCATAGGGCCTATAGTAACGCAAGACAACTACATAAAATACAGGTACAAGGCCATGCAAGCCATGGAGAGGGCAAAAGGGGTTATAGAAGAGATTGCAAAGGAGTATAGCAACACGAGCGGAAGGGAGCAGTACGGGCTTGTTGAATTCTACAAGTGCGAAGATGCCGATTATGTAATATTAGCAATGGGTGCTTGGGCTGGCGATGCAAGGCTCGCAGTGGACGAGCTAAGGAAAAATGGGGTTAAGACGGGGCTCGCAAAGCTAAGGGTCCTCAGGCCGTTCCCAAAGGAGAAGCTTGCAGAGCTAAAGGACAGAAAGGCAGTTCTTGTGCTTGACAGAGAGTATTCATATGGCTCTGGCGGCGTGTTAGCTACAGAGCTTAAATCTGCCCTCTACGGAGCGAATTTGCCTATATACAGCCTCATAGGGGGAATAGGCGGCAAAGAGCTAGGCCCAAGCGAGATCATAAATGCAATGAACATGGTTGTGCAAGGCAAAATGGATAGAGAGGTTTGGTTTGTATGACATTCTTGAGAGGAGATGCTGCATGCCCAGGTTGCCCTATACCAAAGGAGCTTGATGCAATATTGGATATTTATGGCAAGAAAACAGCGATAGTAGTGCCTGCATCATGCTCTACTGTAATTATGGGCGACACAGTTTTAGGCATGCCTTCGCCTGTAACCGTTGTGCACAGCCCTTTTGCTGCTTCTGCATCGATAGCCTCTGGCATAGCAAATGCGCTAAAAGAAGAAGACGCAAATATTTTGGTCTGGGCTGGAGACGGCTCCACAAGCGACATAGGCTTTGCTACTCTTAGCGGCGCTGCTGAGAGGAACGAGAATATAACATATGTCTGCTACGACAACGAAGCATATATGAATACAGGCATACAGCGCTCAAGCCTAACGCCTTATGGCGCCTGGACAACAACTACACCTGCACACAAGCACGAATTCAAGAAACCTCTGCCTTTCATAATGGCTATGCATAGAATACCCTACGTTGCGACTGCTTCAATTTCTTATCTTGCTGATTTCAAGGCAAAATTTGCCAAAGCAAGAAACATCAAAGGCTTTAGGTACATACACCTTCTCTCGCCATGCCCGCCTGGATGGAAGTTCGATGCCAATTTGACAATGGAGATAGGCAAGCTTGCTGTCGAGACAGGCATGTGGCCTCTCTTCGAAATCGAGAACGGCAAGTTTTCGCTCTCAAGCATAAGCAAGCCTTTCCTTGACAAGTCAAAGAGGAAGCCGATAGAGGAATACCTAAAGCTCCAGGAAAGATTCAAGGGGCTGAGCAAAGAGGAGATCGATGGAATAAACAATTACATAGATTCGATGTGGTCTTACATAGAAGAGATCTCAAAAGCAAAAAGCCCTTTCTTCTAAATGATATTAACCGATTAAAGTGTGTGGTATGATAGATAGCAATCCTATAGATACAGAAAATGCCACTTCAGAAAAATCAGACGCTTTGAATCAAAATGTTAATGCAAACTCTTCAAATATTAACCCTGGAAATTATACTCCTTCCAAAATATACGAAGTGTTTTCTCCTAAATCTGCCAATTCTAGCTATGTATCCCTAGTCGGAAACACAATAAATCTTAACAATAAAAAGTCCAAACTAACATACCTTATTCTTTTATTTATTTTAATACCATCACTGTCGATTTTTGCTGGTGTTATCTCTCCTTTTCTATATTTTCTTTTTGCATTGGAGTTTGGAATTTACCTTATTTACAATGGCTATTCTAACTTTTCAAAGCACCTCCTTGTAGCAAATACGCCAATATCGAAAATTGAATCTGCGCCAATAGGTTTCGGCGTATTTCAGGTAAGGTTCAACCCAGAGGATGGGGAGCCGTTGGTATCTCCGCTCTCGAAGACACCTTGCTCGTTTTACACTATTTCGCTACTTTTTGCTGTGGAGACAAAAGGTGGAGTGGCAGTACAAAACGTAGCCAATTTCTCAAAAGGCAAGAAGTCTACTCTTTATGATGGCACCGGCCATCTTGTGACAGACTTAAGCTCATTTTATCAATTGAAAGGCAAATATCAGGCTTATTATTTTCGCCCAAAATCTAAAGCAGGTACAGTGATTAAACTAGATAGATATGATGAAATTGTACTTCCAAATGAATTGCAACAGTTTAAGGACATTATAGACAATTCAGTAAAGACAGGAGAGGATCCGGACTTTGCGGCTGCATTAAATAGTATAACCTTTTCAACATCGAGTTCAAACATAGGTTATCCAAGATTTAATACTGGGGAAGGACTCTCTAAGGTATTAAACGAAACTAGTTGGCAGCTGATGGAATACTGCTTGCCGACAAATCTTGACTACATTGCGGCTGGCTTTGTAGACCATACAACTGCACAGCTAAACGGCAAGCCTATAAGCAAGCTGGTGCCAGATCCACGATCCAAAATATTTCTGCTTGAGCCTGAAGGCCAAGTGGAACTTACCAAGAAAGAACTTAATAATGCGATTTTGTCTTTTATATTCGGTTTTATCTTTCTCTCTGTTGCATTTCTTTTTGCCACTTACCACAGCTTGTATCAATGCCTTATTGTGACCTATAGCAATGGTATTACTTACTGCCATCTCTTAAGTGGATCAGTTATTCCATTATCTTAATATAAGTCAAATCCCCATTAAGCTGTATTCATTACAGCAAATTAATAGATTTGCAATAACTTAGCTCAAAGAAATGCTTGCTCTTAAAAAGGTTTTTAAATATTAACGGAGATAAAAAAAGAGTGGTTAGATGAGTATATTGCTTTTTGCTGGGATAATAATAGTAGTCATTCTTGTCCTTGTAGTAATTGCGGTATGGAATGCACTTGTGGCATTGAGGAACAACGCAAAGAAGGCTTGGGCAGATATCGATGTTTTGCTCCAGAAGAGGCATGATGCGCTTACAAAGTTGATTGACACGGTAAGCGCGTACATGAAATACGAAAAAGGGGTCATGACCCAAATAACGCAGCTGAGAAGCCAGTGGGAAAGCATACCACAAAATGACATACAGTCAAAGATAAATACGTCTAACCAGATATCTGCTGCGCTCAAGAGCCTTTTTGCAGTTGCAGAGAATTATCCTGATTTAAAAGCAAACAACAGCTTTATGCAGCTTCAGCAGGCAATAATGGACCTGGAATCGCAGCTTGCAGACAGGAGAGAGTATTACAACCAAGCTGTAACTGACTTAAACATAAAGATACAACAGTTTCCGTACAATCTTTTTGCAGGCATGATGCACTTCACAGCAATGCCGCTTTACCAAGTACCGGCTGAGGAAAAGGCTGACGTAAAGATAAATTTGAATGTACCGTGATTGGTTATGGATGCTAAACCAAATCCATCAACACCAACTACGCCTATTGGCTTTTCTTCTAGCGATGCGCCAGACAACTCACCTAACGAGCAAAATAATGCTGGGCCAAGCCCTGCAGGCCAAGCCTCACCTTCGCAGCAAGGCAATATAATAAGCACGAGCGGGGGCCAGATGAGCAGGAACATGGGGTCTTTTTCTCTTTTTCAAAACAGCACCTTCCAAACTTGGAGCTTGTTTAACCCATCTCTTGCGAACTCCAGCTTGGTGAATATTACTGGAAGAATAAATATCAGCAGAAAAAAATCGTGGACTAAGGTAATAAGCGCCTCCATATTATTTGTCGCTGTGATAGCAGCAGCGACCATTTCCCCGTTTGTTGCTTTTATACTGGCAATAATCCTTGGCATCTTTCTCATATATTTGGGTTATTCTTATTTATCAAAGCACCTCCTTGTAGCAAATACGCCAATATCGAAAATTGGATCTGCGCCAATAGGTTTCGGCGTATTTCAGGTAAGGTTCAACCCAGAGGATGGGGAGCCGTTGGTATCTCCTCTGGCAAAAAGACCCTGCTCCCTTTATACTGTTGCACTTATAAGGACGATAAAGCAGAATAACTATTCAACGGCTACTGGGGTGTCAAATCTACTTATTCCTAATAACAGAGCAAATCAAAATTATGTAAACAACATCACTGTGCAGAATGTGCTGAGTTATTTCTCAAAAGGCAAGAAGTCTACTCTTTATGATGGCACCGGCCATCTTGTGAC
>ERZ1669250.547-NODE-547-length-16231-cov-8.245858_pt1 | contig 16231 bp, 21 predicted proteins | sample MGYA00579295_ERZ1669250 | MGnify/ENA primary metagenome ERZ1669250 (study PRJEB41166, sample SAMN08046056) | hot springs metagenome | biome: hot spring; feature: acid hot spring; material: thermophilic sediment; isolation source: thermophilic sediment from acid...
TACTACAGAGCATCTATTTAAGTGTACTATATACTACATAGTAGTATGGGGTGTTCTTAGATAATTTATATAATATATTCTAATGTCCGTTAGTATAAAATGGGTGTCCGCATAATCTAAATAATCTAAAGTCCTAACAAACTACAGTGTTCGTACTAGTTGCTGTGTTCCTTCATGGAGTATACACGTCTATATAACTAAAGTAAAGATCATCCATCTATGAAAGAACTTGGCGGAAAGGGTGGGATTCGAACCCACGGAGCCCTCGCGGACTCAACGGTTTTCAAGACCGCCGCATTCAACCACTCTGCCACCTTTCCTACTCCTGCTACTATACACGCTTATCTACCTTGTAAGCGTGTCACTTATATAACTTAGGCGCACTCTTGAGCAGAATGCGCCTTATCACTTCTTTTTATCCCACCTTCAACCACTCAGGCTTTTCAGGAGGAGACATATGAGTGCTCACATCGTAACCTAAGTCACGAAGGCTTTTCAGTGCAAAACGGAAAGCCTTGCGATACCCCAGAATGTGAATAGGGAAGTTGTTCTGGACACGCTCATTTTTATTAATCGGTACCCAAGTTTTCCAATATGCACGGACGATACGATTATGCTTATCGAAGAATCGTGCCATGGTCACGTATGGGACCCCGGAAGGAATGGGCTCGGGACGTGGAGCAGGATTCATGATGCTATTCATCTCAGCCATCCACTGGTCAGCTGCCAAGGAAGCTTCTTTCTCGCCTCCATACTTGGAGTCAGCGAAGTACTTGCTGCGCGGAGAAGATGAGAATGATCCAAACATCTTGACTTGATATCCATTCCGGTTACGATACTTACCAAAGTTTACCTTGCGTTCCATGTTGCATCTCCTTGTTCGTTGCGTGAGTGCATTATGCCTATGTTTTCAGTAAAAAATACAATGAAAAGTATATCATATCATGAGAAGCTAGGACTTTGGAGGCAAGTTATGTCATACTATATACATAAAAGGAGAGTTTTATGTCAGCAGTGTCTCACCTGTCCCAACTAACCGAATCAGAGCAAATGATGGTGGCACATAGTTCGGAATGGACTCCTACTGATGCATATCTGGACTTTTTGTTATTCGAAACTCCTTATCCAGAGGTTACCATTCTAACACTTAAGAGAGACGATTGGGTAGCTACTACGCCCCAAGTTCTTCGAGGGCTGCAAAGTACTGACTCCGAAGTGAGGCGATTTTGGGTGAAGAAGGCTCCGTCGCCACTGGACTCCCGCGTTGTAGATGCAGCTTTGTCAGATAAAGAAAGTCTAGTAGTAGTGGCACTCGTAAAGAGAACCGATTGGACAGCTACGACTGAACAATGTTATCAACTACTACATCATGAGTCATGGATGGTGGCTTCTGAATGGATTAAAAGGACCGACTGGACCCCTACTCCTGAGGATGTATTGGAAGGCTTGAAAAGTCGCATACCATATGTGAAGCTAAAATGGCTGGAACGTGAAGATATACATATCCCTGAGGATATGATTTACGAACTATTACAGGATGAAAATTATGGGGCACGAATAGCAACTGTCTACCACCCTTCCTGTCCCGCGTCTCTAGAGTTGGCTCAAATGACCATGGATCTTATTCAAAAACATATAGATGAGGTGGTGAACTTCATGGCTTCATGTTCAAATCCCAATTTAATTAAATTGGATATTTTTGACTTGACATGGACTACATTGATCAAAGCTTGGTTGAAAAAGAGTGGCTGGACTCCTGACGCAAAGATGATACAGAATGGCTTGAGCTGCAAAATCGCAAGCGTTAGAAAAGTATGGGAGGACTATGTAAAAGCTCAAATCCAAGGCATAGCATACACTGACCTTCAAGAATCGGATCTTGATTATAATTCTGAGATATTATAGTGTTTTTATGTAAAAATGGATACTTTTTAGTATGATAAAAAATGTAAAAGATTTGGTTCAAAAAATGGAGTCTCATATAGACGCTGATAGACTATCTGCGGCCTATGCTTATAATGTAAGGGTGGATTCTCCAGAAATAGCTCTACGTGGATTGCAAGATAAGAACATCAATATTCAAAGAGCTTGGGCTGCCAGAGATGACTATCCAGTCACCCCTGAAATCATGGATACATTGGTGTTCAGTAAGGACCATAAGTTGAGAGAACAAGCCTGCAAAAAGAATCATGTATTGAGCTCGGAACAGTTAGAACATCTGTTGCAAGATAAAAACGTAGAAGTAATTGCGAGTTTACTGAAAAGAAAAGACATAGAAATACCCAAAGAATATATAGAAAAGGGATTACAGTCAGAAACTCAAGAGTTGAGAGAATCATATGAAAGATATGTACAAAGAATCCATGAGAGCAAGTGTGGAGAATCACAGGAGTATATTTATGAACTATAAGTGGCTGGTTTCTGTAGTACTGTGTGTCACCCCTGTTGTTTCATATGCTGGGGTTTTGGCTTGGATAGAAAAGCCACTAGCCATGCATAAATGTGAGTCCAAGTTATCACACTTTTCCAATGATTCTACTGCTATCCACGATGCTTGCCAGTGCGCTTGGACTGCCATAGATAGCACTCCTCATGAGAAAACAGCACTGTTGGAGAGAATAGAGCATAAAAAGCATGACCCTGCATGGCATAACTTGGAAGTTCATCAGGCACTAGCTTGTATAAAGAGTAGTGGACTGTATACTACATTCATGCAGGAAGATAAAAAGCACGATGGTAAAGGTGCTTTCCATTGGTTTAGAACAGAAGAAGTCCATCAAACCCCATAATGCCAAAGCACATAAACTAAACTTTCATCTATTCCAGGCAGCTTATAATGAGAATAACAGAAAATGGAGTGGTTATAGCATTTTTACTAGTATCGGAAGGGCTAGAGAGCTTTTTGACTACATATGCTTGGATGCACTTATATTATGCTTATGCAATAAGTGAACATACGTTTTTATCCATGTGCTTCTTGGTAGCATGGACATTTTTGACTTGGCTCATGGTAACCATCATGACTGTAAGTGAATTAAGGCACTACCTGAAAAGTCAAAATGAAGAACCTGAGTACTCTACTCCTGCATAAAGTATTCGCTGCATGTGGATATAACATACTACAGACTGTCAGAATCATGGGCATTATCAGCAGTGTCGGTCAGCATGTTTAGCCCCACCTTATATCGATGTAAGCATTCAGTGACTTTTCTAATCCACGGGTCTGGATGAGCTAGACCTTTCTGTATGCGAATGTCATTCATATGAAACTCAGGTCTAATCATCCAATTCAATACTACCCATGAGTTTTCTTCCTCCAAAGCGGAGTCCATCATACTTTCATCGGCTACCCAGTCTCTTCTTTTCAGCGTATTTAATCGGATTTTTTTACTAGGATGATTCAAAAGCATGAGTATCTGTTCCTGATTGGGGATCCAGTTCGTGGATTTGGCCCATGCGTCTACTATCGCTATATGAGAGTCATTCAATCCAGCCTTTACCATATCAGTAGTGGGAGACCAATCCTTACGCTGTATCCATGCCACTCTGACTTGTGCACTAGAATGTTGCAGTCCCTGCTCAGCCTGCTCTATGGATGGCTTCCAATCATATCTTTGTAGCCAAGCCAACACCACTTCCTCGCATGGGTCTCCCAAACCTTCCAAAACCTGTTCCTGAGAAGCCGACCAATCCGTCCTTTTTGCCCATGCCGCCCGCACCTCAGGCATGCTGCTTTTCAACCCACTGTGAATCTGTGCAGCTGTAGGACTCCACCGTGTGTTTTCTATCCATGCCGATACTACGTCCATTCTAGTATCGGCCAATCCTCTTTCTATCTGTTGAGCACTGGGTGTCCAGTTACTTCTTCCCAACCATGATATCACTACCATGGAGTCCTCATCCAGCAACCCTCGCTCTATGTCCATGGCAGTGGCCTGCCAGTCTTCTCTATCAGCACAATATGCTCTTATTCTGGCCTCTTCATCGCTCAATAGATGCTGTATCGACTCTCTGGTTAGCTGCACATCTCTTCTGAGTAGCCAAGCTGAACGCACAGCAGAGCTGGGATCATGTAGTCCTACCTCCATATGCGCAGAGTTGGGACTCCAGTCATCTCTAATGGCCCATCCCAATCGGATGTAAACATCCGAACTGTGTAGTCCATCCCATATATCCTGCTCAGTTATCTGAGTATTCTTGGAAGTATCAGTACTGGCTGGAGAGTTGTGGTTCTCTTGCTCTCTCAGTATATCTAAAAAGCTGATTATATCCATATCGATATCTCTATGCTCTATAAAAAACTGCAGGAGCATACATATACTATACCCCACACATGCTTATTATAGTACTTGCATTATAACTGTGCAAAAAATAACCATGCAAGGTAGTGATATCATATGCATATGAATGATCATCGTGAAAAACTGAGTTCAGCATACTGTTTAGGTATTATATATCGAAATCTCACCAAATTAGCGGATGCTCATCTGCAGTCTATAGCAGAGCGCGTACCCATGAGACGCAGTAGACTCATGCAATGGCTGCGTAGTACTATGGGCGCTAATGCCAAGATTATATATGATATGCGTTCTCTGGAGTATTTTGAGAAACATCCTGCATCGTTGTTATCTGCGTATGCCAAAAAGTCCTCCAAATCCGCTGTTTCAGTGGAAGATACTTTAATATGTCTAAGAATTTGGAGTGGAAGACAGGAAGCTTTGGAGCCTTCTCACCCCATTTGGAATGATATATATCACATATCTGAACACGATGATATGTTGACTGCGCTTATACTGGTTCTTGCCCTGGATGCAAAAAATCTGAAGGGGATTAGAAAAGAACCTGCATACTGGAAGTCTGTGGTGGAGCGCTGGATAGACTACCCAGATATATTGTTTCTCTGGTTTATGTTGGCTGAAAGTGCTCATTGCAGCGACATAGATGAAGATGTAGTGCAACTCATAGCCAAACAAGAGTCATCGTGGAGGTTTTGGGATAGACTACTCATACAGTGTTCTTGGGGTACACTAGAATATGATTCTATGCGTGAGATACAATGGATTCATGGGGAGTGCCAAGATTGGGTGGGGCTTTCTGATGAAGAAGCACAAGCCATGATGTGCACTCATCTGATGGCTTTGGATACGTCCTCTGTTCCATCTTCTTATAATTATGAACAGGCTTTTATGGCCATGCGGAGCTACGCAGAAGACAGACCTTCACATATTGCACACTTAAGCTCCAAAGTTAGAATGGAATTGGCCTCTTATGCATTCGACACTGATAGTTGGAGACAAGCTCTTCAGAAAGAAAAAGATCTATCTGTTATTCTGGAGTTAGTGGATCGGCAGGTTTTCATGCCTCCTGCCCAGTTAGCGATACATATTCTAAGAGCTACGGATAGTTGTAGTCAACTTTTTCCCATACGGAGAGCTTTTAATACTATAAATCGGCTCATGGGCATAGATGTGTCCGCATCAGAAGTCATAGCGTGGGAGTTGTTACAGCGCTTACATATCAGCTCATCGGATGACACAGTGCGATATGATTGCAGAAGTTGGTGCTTAGGAGTATTGGCCAACTATGCTGATACCCAACCGCCTATGTCGCCGGACTTGGCTTGGGAAATAATGACGCAAAAAATCTCAGTAGAGAGTATAATAAGTAACACTAGTTTCTCATGGGATCCTTTACGAATGAAAAGATGTGGAGAGTTTCTGGAAACCTTGCAAGAAGAAAACGTGTTTTTACCGTATGCACGGCTATTGTGGAAAGCCAGACCAGAAGCAGAACACACTGAGTCAGATATTATAGAAGGATTGCAATGCCCTGACTCCAGAGTAAGACTTATGTGGGAGAAGAAGCTGGCACTGGAGTGCGATAGAGAGGTAGAAAACAGTGAGTATGATGAGTGGTTATAGATACTCCAGATATACGCATCTTGGCAGTATAAAGTGTATATCTGCGCGGTTATATACACATACGAACTACTAAGATATCCTTAGTGGTTCGTATGTGTCTCCACTGTAAGTATGTACTTTTATGATGTAGTATCCAGCTAAAGGAGAACTGTTTATGAATCCAGCACACTTGAATGTCATACTGCAGCACAAGTATAACCCTCGAAAAAAGCATGTATATCACGTAATGGATGATAAGTTTCGTTTTACTATAGTGTATGAGACATGGAATAAGCATTTGGGATATCATAAGTTCGCTCATAAAAAGATGCATCATCTATCTAGATGGGTATCCAAGAAGAGATTGAAGCACTGGGCAGTATACGGTATGCAGGACACCCGATCCAAAAGATAAAAATCGTGATATCTTTTATTTCCATTAAGTTCTGATAACTTTCTCTTGACAAAAAGCTTGAAAATAGATGTATTATATGAAACATTTACAGGAGATAAGTTATGTTTCGTCACTGTCCGTTCAGCCAAAATTCTCAGTCATGCAGCCCTACGGGGGTGTGCCCTTTTTGGTCTGCTGTAAGCCAAGTTTTTGAATTGACTGTTCGTTCTTTGCCTTTATCCTTCTTGGTATTGGCTTCTCTCATCATAATCATTCTTCCTATATACTTTGCTCATTGGAATGCACTGTATAGCTATGTGTCTATGCATGGACCATATTATTTGTCTATTTTACTTAGATCTCTCTTTTTTATAAGTTGGGCTTTCGCTATATTCATAAACAGCCTGCGTATGCCGTCCAAGTACTCTAGATTGGAGGTCCAAAGAGATAAGTTGGTTAAGAATAATGAACATTCAGTAATAGACGATAAAGAATAAGTCTTCTATAAGTTTTTATCATTGCTATACGCATAACATGGCATAGTGCATCCAACATGACGGATCATTATACTGATGAGTATAGCGCGTAACACTGTATACAACTTCTTGGGCAGAGCTACTCCTCTATTACTGGCTCTGCTCACAGTTCCTTTGTACTTGAGGTACATAGGCGAGGATAGGTACGGTGTGCTATCCATCGTGTGGTTGTTTGCGGGGTACTTTAGTGTTTTGGAGTTAGGACTATCCAGAGCTAGCGCGTACCATCTTTCCATTCAGCACAAAGAATCCATCAAAGATAAAAGTACTACCCTGTGGACTGCACTCACTATTAACTTGTTTTTGGGTACCATAGGCGCTGGTATTCTGTACGTATCAGCGCGTTGGGCCTTTACAGTATTTTTTCATATGCAAGCCCATCTGCGAGCGGACGTGTTACACAATCTATTGTGGATTGCCTTGTCACTACCTCTATCCACTTTTAGTGCCGTTCTATATGGAGCTTTGGAGTCTCGCGAGCTGTTCTCGTACATGAACTGGATAGGAGCTCTTACGTCTGCTGCTACTCAATTGCTTCCCTTGAGCGTGGCCATATGGGTGAGTCCTAGTCTCAATGATCTCATTCCCACGGTAGTGTTGGCTCGCGCTGTGGGGGTGTTGTTACTGGGATGGTATGTCTGGAATCTATTGCCTTTGTGTCTGTGTAAACCTCTGGATTGGAAAAAGGCCAAGGATCTTTTAAGTTATGGCGGATGGATTTCTGTTTCCAGTCTTATAAGTCCTCTCTTAAGTACTTTGGATCGCATGTGGATAGGGGCTGTTTTAGGTGTAAAGTATGTGACGTACTATACTGTCCCTAGTAACATATCACAGGGGGCTTCTATTATTCCAGGTTCTTTGGTTTCCAGTATGTTTCCTGTGTGGTCCAAGATGACCGAACAAGATAGTATGAGTTTGGCAGAGCGTAGCACTCGAGTACTTATAGAGGTGTTTACTCCTATAATTATCACAGGCATTGTGATATTGCACATATTTCTGAGATATTGGATATCTCCTGAGTTTGCCAACCATAGTGCACTGGTGGGCATGATTATTCTCATGGGAGTTTGGATCAACGGACTGGCTTATGTGCCCTATAATCTTCTACAAGCCAGAGGTAGGCCTGATATTCCTGCCAAGTTACATGTGATAGAACTTCCATTTTTTCTTATAGCTCTGTGGTTGGGTTTGCACTATTTTGGTTTATGGGGTGCAGCCGTAGCTTGGAGTGCACGAGTGGCGGCAGACGCATTACTGTTATACTATGTAGCCAAAATAAAAAAGCATATAAGTGTGTGGGGACCTGCTACCTTAGGAGTATGTGTATCCTTTTTCTTGGCACCTACTACTATATACTCTGAAAAAACCATATGTGCAGTGTTATTTTTGGCAGCATACTGGGCATGGAGCTTCAAGAACTCACAAGAACTGCAAAAAATATGGAGTGGTATATTACTCAAGCTCAAGTGAATCTCTTAAAATAATAAAAAAGATAAGCTGCAGTTTATTGGTGACCATGAGTTTATTCGTGTATGGTGGGTATGCACCAAAAGTTTTTTCACGATATAAACTCTCACTATCGGAAGATCATGTGATGCCTTATTATATGAAAATCATAAAACAGGAGAAGCACTATGCAGTATATCGATAAAGCAGTAGAGGAGGGACTCACTAGTAAAGACGAGCGCACTCGAGTAGAAAGCAGTTTGAGACTGGACTTTAAACCTACGCCAGAACAAGTAGATAGAGGAGTGGCAGATAAGAGTTGGAAGGTGAGGCAAGCATGGGGCATAAGAACAGACTTCATTCCCACACCAGAGCAAGTGGAAAGAGGTCTAACTGATGCTGATGTGTACGTCAGAATGGCTTGGGGGTTGAGAAAGGATTACACACCCACACCAGAGCAGATAGAAAGAGGCTTGACTGATAAGGAATGGGAGGTTAGACAAGTATGGGCTGGAAGAGATGATTTTACTCCTACACCCCAACAGATTGAGAGAGGGATATCAGACTCTTCCAGTGCAGTGAGATTGGTGTGGGCAGAAAGAATGGACTGGACTCCTGCTTCTGATCAGATACAAAGGGGCTTGGAGGACCCGGAAGATGCAGTTTGTATAGCTTGGATACTCAGAAAAGACTTTAATCCTCCTCTTAACTATGTAGAACGAGGATTGACTATGCGCAATGAAAGGATTAGATCTGCATGGGAGAAAAAGGTAGCTGACTTACATGCAGAGTCTATGCATATCTTGGCTTGTGAAGAAGTATATAAAGGATGTTCACTGCAACTTTAAACAAAAGTCCGCCAATTTTTTATTGTACCCACACATAACACTACACTTATTGAACTTGAGCACATCTCAATAGTATTATATTATTTTATGTACGTTTTTAGATGGATAATACAGCCCATAAAGGTATACGATTATGACTACACAAGCCATAGAGGACGGGCTCACTAGTGAAGATGAGCAGGTTCGTATAGAAAACAGTTTAAGAACAGATTTCACTCCTACGCTTAAGCAGATAAAGAGAGGTCTGTCTGATGAGAGCGCAGCAGTCAGATGGGCTTGGGCCAAAAGAACCGACTTCACTCCTACACCTGAACAGATAGAGATAGGTCTGACTGATACAAACATAACGGTGCAGAAATTTTGGATCAATAAAACATGTTACACTCCTACACCTGCGCAGATAGAAAGAGGGTTAACAGATGATGAACCTTCGATAAGAATAGCATGGGTGCAAAGAATGGGCTGGACTCCCACTCCAGAGCAGATAGAAAGAGGACTCACGGACAATGAAAGTTCTGTTAAAAGAGCATGGTTAAAAAGAACAGACTATACTCTTACGCCAGAGCAGATAGAAAGAGCATTAAATGACTTGGACTGGGGAGTGCGGTTGGCTATGGTACAGAGAACCGACTTTACTCCTACACCTGAGCAAGCGTCCAAGGGACTATTAGATAATGATATCGACGTTTATATGTTGTGGTTGCAACGATGGGATGTAGAATGGAATGAGACGCAGATAAGAGAAGGACTGCAAAGTGATAATGGGGCTATAAGAGCAGCTTGGGAGCAGATACTACTGATACGTAATGAGAAGCTAACAGACACATTAGAGACTTCTGCCTCTCATACTATGCCATCTCTATAATATCGCAGGCGCATTCTTCCATGTTATATTATTTTATGTACACATTTATATCGCCAATACTCTCCGTAATAAGTAAGGAATGCGTATGAGCATGGCATTACAAGAGGTAGACTACAGACTTACCAGTAAAGATTGGCATGTGCGGACTAGTGTAGCTGGCGACTCAGACATCACTCCAACTGCCGAATGCGTAGACAGGGGAATGCAAGATATATCGGTAAATGTCAGAAGAGCTTGGGCGCAAAGAAGGGACTTCACTCCCACTCCAAAGCAAGTGGAAGCTGGGCTTGCGGATAAAGACTGGATGGTAAGAAAGATATGGTCAGAAAAAGAGCAATACACTCCTACTCCTGAGCAGATAGCAAGAGGACTGCAACATCAAGATGAGACTGTTAGAATGGCGTGGGAACAAGTGCTACAGCGACAACTGGCAAGTAGATGCATAGATGACTCTATAGATGCTGTCATGTTTATTATATAAGATTATTGCGATATCCATGGAAATACATACAATGATAAACACTAAGCGAATACGCATGGAATGTGGCTATGTCTCCCACTTATGAAGAAATAGAGTCAGGTATACATAGTGATGATGCTATGCTTCGCTTCGATTGGTCGAGAAGGATGGACTTCATTCCCACCCATGAGCAGGCAGAGAGAGGTCTGACTGATCCAGAGTGGAGCATAAGATTGGAGTGGGTAAGGCGCTTAGACTTCACTCCTACACCCGAACAGATAGAAAGAGGACTGAAAGACAGTCATCATGATGTCAGACAAGCTTGGGTGGAACGGATGGACTGGACTCCATCTTCAGAACAGATAGAGAATGGGTTAAATGACATGGATTATAGCGTAGTACTTGCATGGATAAAGAGAATGGACTGGACTCCCACACCAGAACAAGTAGAAAGAGGCTTGTCAGATAAAGATTTCATAATAAGTCTAGCTTGGGTTACCAGAAAAGACTTCACTCCTACTCCAGAGCAAGTCGCAAGAGGTCTGCAAAATTCTCAATATGGTATACGGAGAGCTTGGGCCAAAAGAATGGACTGGAGTCCTACGCCTGAGCAAGTAGATCAGTGTGCCATGGAGTGTCATCTCAGTGTCTTGGAACAATGGCTAAAACGACCTGATATAGTATGGACCACAGAGCACATACAAAGAGGTCTGCAGCATAGTGATGCGAGCATAAGAAGAGCTTGGAAGAGAATGCTTCAAAGACAATACCATAATGTTTCTGAATTTTCTGATTCCATGATTATTCAAGGTATATAGCTTGAACGCCTAACTGAATAACTGGTTCTTACTATGGCATCATACCCGTAAAAGGAGATAGTCATGACTCTGACTAAAGAGGAAATAGAAAATGGACTCACCCACCCATGTGAAGATGTACGATACGATTGGGTAGAACGTATGGACTTCACTCCCACACCAGAGCAGGCAGAGATAGGCTTGAATGATGCAATACAAACAATCAGAGTAGCTTGGATAATGAGACTGGATTGGACTCCCACTCCTGAGCAGGTAGAAAGAGGGACGAAGGATAAAGATTGGGGTATAAGAATGAGTTGGGCGGAGAGGCGAGATTTCATTCCCACACCAGAACAGGTAGAGAGAGGGCTAAGAGATAAGGATTGGAATATCAGGAAGGAATGGGCTCAGAGAAAAGACTATACTCCTACCACCAAACAAATAGATAGAGGTGTATGTGATGACACTTGGGATGTAAGACTTGTATGGGCGGAAAGAAAAGACTTTACGCCTACCATAAGGCAGATCAAGAGAGGCTTGTCGGATAGTGAAGAAAAAGTACGATGTGCATGGGCAGAAAGAATGGACTTCGTTCCTACTCAGAAGCAAGTAAAAAGAGGACTATTAGATAAAAGTTCCATGGTGAGAAGTGCGTGGGCACGAAGAACAGACTATGACATGCCTATGGATTTAGTAAAGAGGTTGTTGAAAGATGACTGCGAAGATGTAGTGGCTGCGTGCATTAAGAGAGTCCACATGGAATGGACCGACGCACAGATACAGGAAGGCTTGTTGCATCCTCAAAAAGTCATAAGAGAGGCGTGGGAGTATGTAGCACAACGTCAAAATGATGACAGTATAACCATCTCAGAAGATGACTTTTCTCCCAGTATATAGTTAGTTATACCTAATGACATCCAAGTAGAAAGATTAGTGCAAGAAGAGGGCGTAGAATAATAAATCATTGCAACGATAGCACCGAACCTTCTGACTCCAAATGAATGTAGCTTGAACGTACAACTTAATAACTAGTTGTTATTATGATATCATGTGCATAAAGGAGATAAGCATGACCTTAACTATGGAGGAAGTAGAAGAAGGCCTTACTCATACAGATGTAGATGTACGCTTGGACTGGGCAAAGCGTATGGACTTCACTCCTACTCCTGAACAGATTGAGAGAGGTTTGACCGACTCGGCCCCTGAGGTAAGATCTGTTTGGGCGCGAAGGATGGACTTCGTTCCTACTCTTGAGCAAATAAACCGTGGCTTGGACGATCCAAAAATGATAGTTAGAATCATGTGGTCTCATAGGATGGACTTTACTCCTACTCCTGAGCAGGTGGAAAGGGGAATAACTGATGAAGAGCGGACTATTAGATTAATTTGGGCAGAAAGAACAGACTACACTCCCACTCCTAAGCATATAGAAAGAGGACTCAGCGATGAAAGTTTCATAGTGCGAGTAGAATGGGTGCGGAGGATGGACTTCACTCCTACACCTGAGCAGATACAAAGAGGTTTGAGTGATGTAGCAGAAGATGTGAGATACTCTTGGGCATGTCGCATGGACTTCACTCCTACACCTGAACAGATAGAAAGAGGTCTTACTGATAATGATCAGATGGTGCGGCAGGCTTGGGCCAGACGAATGGACTGGACTCCTACGCCAGAGCAAGTAGAAAGAGGCCTCACAGATGATGATGGAGGGGTAAGAAGAGCTTGGGCAGAGAGAACAGACTATACACCTACTTTTCAGCAAGTAAAAAGAGGGTTACTGGATGAGAGATCTATAGTGAGGAGCATGTGGGTAGAAAGAATGGATTATGACATGCCTAAAGAGTTCATAAATAGTTTGTTGGAAGATGACAGTGAGGATGTAGTAGCGGCGTGTATTAAAAGGGTCTATATGGAATGGACTGACGCACAGATTCAAGAAGGCTTGTTGCATCCCGAAGAAGTCATAAGAGAAGCGTGGGAGTATGTGGCTCGACGTCAAAACGCTCAGAGTATGAACTTCTTAGAATGTGATTTTTCTCCCACTATATAGGCAGAGATACCTAAAAGGAGTTGAACATGACTGTAACCATGGAAGAAATAGAAGAAGGTCTTACTCATACTAATGTAGATATACGCTACGATTGGACAAGAAGGACAGACTTCACTCCTACTCCAGAGCAAATAGAGAGAGCTCTGACTGATAAAGATTTATGGGTGAGAGCTGCGATGGCAGAGAGAACGGATTATACTCCTACTCCTGAGCAAGTGGAAAGGGGGTTGACTGATACAGCAAAAGAGGTGAGGTACTATTGGGCATGGCGTGCGGACATCACTTTTACGCCTGAACAGATAGAAAGAGGACTAACTGACGAGGATCGGGACACTAAATTGGTTTGGGTAAGAAAAAAAGACTTCCATCCTACTCCTGAACAGATAGAAAGAGGGCTCACGGATGCAGATGGACAGGTAAGAGAAGCTTGGGCAGAAAGAATGGACTTCACTCCTACTCCAGAGCAAATTGAAAGAGGTTTGACCGATGTAAATGCTTGGGTGCGATCTGCTTGGGCGCAAAGAACAGACTATGATATACCTCAGTATTTAGTAAAGAGATTGTTGAAAGATGACTGTGAGGATGTAGTAGCCGCCTGCATTAAAAGGGTCTACATAGAATGGACCGACGCGCAGATACAAGAAGGCTTGTTGCATCCCGAAGAAGTCATAAGAGAAGCGTGGGAGCACGTAGCTCGACGTCAAAACGCTCAGAATATGAACTTCTTAAAAGATGATTTTTATCCCACTATATAGGCAGAGATACCTAAAAGGAGTTGAACATGACTGTAACCATGGAAGAAATAGAAGAAGGACTCACTCATGCCAATATAGATACACGCTTTGGATGGGTGCGAAGGATGGACTTTACCCCTACTCCAGAGCAGATAGAGAGAGGTCTGACAGATGTAGATGAATGGATAAGAGCAGCGTGGGCAGAAAGAATGGACTGGACTCCTACTCCTGAACAGATAGAAAAAGGACAGTCCGATAAAGCAAAAGAAGTGAGGTACTATTGGGCAAGGCGCATGGATTTTACTCCCATTCCTGCACAGATTGAAAGAGGACTAACGGACGAGAATAAATGGGTGCGACTGGCATGGGCAGAAAGAGCAGACTGTGACATACCCCATGAGTTAGTAGAAAGTTTGTTGAAAGATGACTTTGAGGATGTAGTGGCTGTGTGTATTAAGAGGGTCCACATGGAATGGACAGACACGCAGATACAGGAAGGCTTGTTGCATCCTCAAAAAGCTATAAGAGAGGCATGGGTGTATGTAGCACAAAGTCGAAAAGATCAGAGTATAACCTTCTCAGAAGATATCTTTTCTCCCAGCATATGAGTTGAAGATGCACCATACAGGATATAGGATAGAGACATGAATATTATCGCTAAAAAAGTAGAAGATGCACTCACCGATGTAGACGAATTGGTGCGTCTTACTCGGGCAAACAGTGCGGACTGGACCTCTACTTCAGAGCGGATAGAGCTTGGATTGACAGACAATTATTGGCCTGTCAGACACGCTTGGGCGAAGCGAACAGACTTCACTCCTACACCTGAGCAAGTAGAAAGAGGTCTGACGGATAAAGAGTGGGGCATAAGAAGTGCTTGGGCAAAAAGACGGGATTTCACCCCAACACCACAACAGATAGAGAGAGGACTAAGAGATAAAAATTGGTGTGTTAGGCTAGAATGGGCGCATAGAGCGGATTTTACTCCCACTAAAAGACAAGTGGATAGAGGCATAAGGGACAGTGACTGGAATATAAGACTTATATGGGCAGAAAGAACAGACTTTACGCCTACTATGAGGCAAGTTAAGAGAGGTCTGTCAGATAGAAAGGAGAAAGTACGATGTGCATGGATTAAGAGAATGGACTCTATTCCTACTGCTCAGCAATTAAGAAAAGGGCTAAAGGATATGAGCCCTATGGTGAGATGTGCATGGGCCAAGAGAATGGATTTTACTCCTACTCTTCAACAAGTAAAAAAGGGGCTGCTGGATAAGAGCTCCATAGTGAGAAGAGCATGGGCTGAAAGAACAGACTGTGACATACCCCATGAGTTAGTAGAGAGTTTGTCGAAAGATTACAGTGAAGATGTAGTGGCTGCTTGTATTAAGAGAGTCCGCATGGAATGGACTGACGCGCAGATACAGGAAGGCTTGTTGCATCCTCAAAAAGTCATAAGAGAAGCGTGGGAGCACGTAGCTCGACGTCAACATGCTCAGAGCATGTCTTTTTCAGAAGATGAATTTTATCCTAGTGTATAGTAGGAGACACCTATAGAAAGTCTGTACACAAAAGCATAGGATAAAGTATGAATAACATTGCGCAGGAGATTGAAGCAGGACTCACCCATGAAAGTGTAGAGCTGAGGTTGATAACAGCGGCGCGGACGGACTTCATTCCCACTCCAGAGCAAGTGGAAAGAGGTCTGACAGATGTTCATGTGGGTGTGCGATTGGCGTGGGTAGACAGAACAGACTACGTGCCCACTTTTGAACAGATAGAAAGAGGATTATCTGACAGTCTTTGGTTAGTGAGGATGGCTTGGGCCGAAAGAATGGACTGGACTCCTACATCTGAACAAATAGAGAGAGGCCTCACTGATGCAGAATGGTGTATAAGATGGTCATGGCTAAAAAGAACAGACTGCATCATGACCTCTGAACGCATAGAAAGAGCCATGCACGACAACGATACAGAAGTAGTTTCAGCATGCATTGAACGTCATGACATAGAATGGACAGATGCACATATACGAGAAGGATTGCAGCACCCACATGAAGACATAAGAGCTGCATGGGAGCGAGTAGCACGGCGACAGATGGAGCAAAGTATGGAGCTGTATAATAATGAGATTCCCCACAGTATATGATCGGGGTCTGGAGTTATTCCAAAGGCTTATAGTAATATTGGGTTGCTACTGG
>ERZ1669250.548-NODE-548-length-16217-cov-6.648682_pt1 | contig 16217 bp, 11 predicted proteins | sample MGYA00579295_ERZ1669250 | MGnify/ENA primary metagenome ERZ1669250 (study PRJEB41166, sample SAMN08046056) | hot springs metagenome | biome: hot spring; feature: acid hot spring; material: thermophilic sediment; isolation source: thermophilic sediment from acid...
GATACTAGCAAGAACAACAATCGTAATATTACCAGACCAGTATAGTTTAACTGTTACAGTAAATGGTTAATGCAAAAAGTGAAATATTAAACTTCCTTATTTAAAATTTATTGAAATCATTTCTATATAAGTAAATAAAAGTAAGTATCATGACAATTTTATCTAAGTCATTAAGGAAAAACTTAAAAGTACTCTAAAAGATTTAGCATGATGTCGTTACTTAGGGCATTGGCTATTAGGATGATAAACCTAGTAATTGTAATGTTCCTAGTGTTAATAATAATATCTGCAGTTCTCTCTGGACCTGCAGCTCATATACTCAAGGTATCTATTGAGCGTCAAGCTGCCGAACAGGTGGCTCACCTTGTTCTCCATAATCCACAATTGACACCTCAGCAGCAACAGCAGCTTCGTAACAAGATCGTTAGCCAATTAGAGAATGCATATGGACTTAATCAACCTTTAATAATAAGGGTATTTTATATTCTCTACAATATAATGACATTTAACTGGGGTTTTTCATATTACCCAGATGAATATGGTATACCATCCGGTAGAGTAGTGTCAATAATAATGTCTGCACTACCTGGTACAATAATACTAGATACACTGGGTATAATGCTTAGCGCGCTCATAGGTATTTGGCTTGGCTTAAGGGCGGCATTTAAGCATGGTACTCTCTATGATAAGGCTGTAATGTATTATGGGGCCTTTGATATTGGTTTACCCCAGTGGTGGATAGCGATACTAATGATACTTATATTTGCTGTTGAACTACGTTTAATTCACTCACCAATAGCGTTCCCATATGGTGGTATAGTTAGTCCACAATACTATAATTATTGGTTATATTCAACTTATAAAGTATTCCTAGATATTAAAATGTTGACTAACTTGCTATGGCATATGGTGCTTCCATTAGCCACTGTTCTAATAGTTAATATTGGGGGTTGGGCGTACTTTGCTAGGTCAATAGTACTGAATATTATTAGAGAAGATTACGTCACCTTCGCTAGAATTAAGGGAATTCCAGAAAATATGGTTGTTAATAAGTATATATTAAGGCCAGCCTTACCAACAATATTAACTAACATATTCTTAACCATACCATTTATAATATTCGGAGGCTTCCTATTAACTGAGGCTGTCTTCCACTGGTGGGGGCTTGGTTATGTACTTAACATAGCTATAGTGGGTGTACCATCACCTGATATGCCTGTGATACTTGCAACAACATACATGTCTACGGTGCTCTACATAATATTAGTGTTCATACTTGAAATACTGTATTACGTCGTTGATCCAAGGATAAGGGAGAGTAGTGGGGTGTGATTATGACTTCTGAGAAGTCTAAGATATCTAATGTAAGAATATTAGGAATGACTTTAGGTGAATTCAGTAAACTCTATGTTAGATCCACGTTAGGTAAAGTGTCTTTAGCTTTCTTCACATTATTAGTTGCAATGTCCATATATGCCCTAATAGTTATACCATCTAACTTCGGGTTTATGTGGAATACCCCATCCTACTGGACATTGTATCCTAAGAATGCTCCACCAGCTTGGATAAACTACATAGTGGGTAATATATATGCCCCACAAATAACATCAAGCAACTTCATTAAGGAGGGTAATCAACTGGTGTTAACACTAACACTTAATGGTGTTTACAGTAAGCCATGGCAAGACCTCTTCATAGTTGTGAATTCACCAGCCTTGAAGTCACTTGGATTAATGGTGTATGTATATATTCATAGGCCTGATGGTTCATCTTTAACATTAGGCCCAGTGCAGTTGAGTAATGGTGTGAATGACGTGGGATCAAACCCGAATGTGGCTAATCAGGTGACACTCTTCTTCCTAAGTAAATATGGATATGAGCTTAGCGCGCTTGAATCATCAACACCATTCTTAAATGTTTTTTACCAAGTTTCATCAGGTAATTTAGTACCTTTAAAAGGTACCTATACTATAAAGGTTGTGTTAACACCAACAAGTGGCCAATTACCTAATATAAAGCCTGAAGGTTCTGCAACAGTAGTTATTCAGGGTCAGTCCTACGGCATAATGGGTACTGACACACAGGGTCATGACCTGTGGTTAGGTTTACTTGCTGGATTCCCATTAGGCTTAGAGGTTGGTGTAGTTATCACATTAATAGGTACAGTCATATCAGTATCCATAGGTTTAATAGCTGGCTTCCTAGGAGGTATTGTGGATGAAATATTAACTAGGATAATGGACTTCCTAATATTACTACCTACCTTCGTAATACTTGTCGTATTATCAGTGTTACTTAGATTAAACGTATGGCAAGCATTACTATTCGGCACAGTACTAGGCTGGGGTGGTGGTGCTAGGATAATTAGAGCAATGACACTTCAAATAAAGAATTCAGCCTACGCTGATTTAGCCAAGGCCGCTGGCGCCAGTAATTCATGGATCATTAGGAACCACATACTACCTCAGTTAATACCTTTCCTCGTTTACTCGTTCGTAGCAGGTATACCAGGTACAATACTCTCCATGTCTTCACTGAATTTCCTGAACCTAGCAACTTCATTATGGCCAACTTGGGGTCTCATGCTTTACTATGCAGAGGAATTTGGTGCCCTTGAATCAGGCATGTGGTGGTGGGTTGTTCCTCCAGGTTTGTTAATAGCTTTTGTTGCTATAACATTTATAATCACTGCATTAGCAATGGAGCCAATAGTTAATCCAAGGTTGAGAAGGTGATTATGAGTGCCTCTGCTTGAGGTTCATAACTTAAGTATGCGCTACACGACGCTAAGGGGAATTGTTAAGGCCTTAGAAGGTGTTAGCTTTGATGTTAATGAGGGTGAAACATTAGCCGTTGTTGGAGAAACAGGTAGTGGTAAGTCAACCTTAGCTAAGGCCATTGTTAGGGTACTTGAGGAGAATGCTAAGATAGTGAGTGGAGAGATTATTTTTGAGGGTGTTGATATTCTTAAGCTTAGTGAGGAGGAGTTTAGAAGGAATTATAGGTGGGTTAAGATAGCCATGGTTCCTCAAGGCTCCATGAACTCCCTTAATCCTGTACTTAAGATAATGGATCAGATGATTGAGCCACTGATCACTAGGGGTGTTTCAAGGTTAGATGCTATTAAGATTGCTGGGGAAGCATTGGAGAGTGTTGGGTTAACTAGGGATGTTCTAACCAAGTACCCTCACCAATTATCGGGAGGAATGAAGCAGAGGGTGATAATAGCAATGGCCATACAGGCTAAGCCTAAGCTAGTTATCCTGGATGAACCAACATCAGCCTTAGATGTTATGACGCAGGCAAACATAATGAACCTCCTTAAGAGGTTGAGGAGAGAATTCAAGTTATCGTACATATTTATAACGCATGACTTAGCCTTAGCCAGTGAATTAGCCGATAAGGTACTTGTACTGTATGCGGGTAAGGTTGCTGAATTCGGTTCAGCTGACTTAATCTACAGTGAACCCAAGCACCCGTACACTCAAGGCTTAATGTCAAGTATACCAACCCTGAGGGAGGATAAGAAGTTATCCTTCATACCAGGTGAAGTACCCAGCCTAATTAACCCACCCAGTGGTTGTAGGTTTCACCCAAGGTGCCCGTATGCTATGGATATTTGCCGCAGGGAGGAGCCACCATTAATAACGCTTGACAATGACCATAAGGTTGCCTGCTGGCTCTACAGTAAGTAATTCCTTACCTTTTAAGAACGCTAGTAATTCTTTCCCTAAAGTCCTTAATTGATGGTAAGTATAAGTGGGTGTAAAGAGCCATAGTGTTGTTTACCATTACTCCATCAAAGCCATTAGCAATACCCCTCCCCCTAATGTTCCTGAACACGTAATCCTCATTAGAGTATTCTGCATAGGACACGTGGAACTCATGTCCTCTAACCCTTAATCCACCCTGTGTAATTAAGTTATCTTTAATCGCCTCAAGCTCCGTATACCCTATCGTTAACCTACCCTTAGCGGCAATACCAATATCAAATAAGTTCACCATTCTGTATTCCCTATCAAGCTTAATATACTTAGATAGATACATTAACCCCCCGCATTCAGCTAGGATAGGTATGCCTGAATCAGATGCCTTCCTAATCCAATTAATTGTATTAGTAGCATTCTCTAATTCGCTTAAGTGTAATTCAGGGTAACCACCACCAATGTATATGAATGATGTATCATTAACCACTTCATTATTCATTGGGCTAAAGAACCTTAAGTCAAATATGCTTGAGAGTAAGTCAAGGGATGCCCTATAGTAGAAGAGGAATGCATTATCGTAAGCCACAGCGGCAATCCCAAGTTTATCACCATAATCTTCCTTCTGCCCATTATCATATTCACAGTTCACTGGTTCAGCTAAATCATATACTAGATCAAGGTCAATTCTCCCATTAATCAACTCAACACCGCGTTTAATAATCTCCTTAACCTTATTACCGTAATCCTCCACTGTCACAAGGCCTAAATGCCTTTCATTAATGCTTAACCCTGCATCATATGGGATATAGCCTAAGCTCACCACACCATTAGGTAGTGAGGATTTGCATGAGTTATAGTGGTTACTTGAAGCCACATTATTGAAGACAACCCCAACCACGTTAACTGGCCCGTAATCCCTTAGACCCTTAACAATTGCTCCAGCTGTGTAGGATATGTTGGAGCAGTCTATTACTAGGATAACCGGTAACGAGAGTAATTTAACGATGTGAAACGTGCTTGACCCAACCTCAACACCATCATATAGCCCCATTACACCCTCAATCAACCCTAAGTCAATCCCTCTCATGTATCTGCAGAAGGTTTCCTTAAGTGTCTTCTCACCCATTAACCATGGGTCTAGGTTAATTGAGGGTGAACCTGTGGCTACCCTATGGTAACCGGGATCAATGTAATCTGGCCCAACCTTAAATGCCCTAACCTTAAGTTTACTTGATAATGCCGCGGCTATTATTGAAGTAACCGTTGTCTTCCCTGACCCACTCCTATCTGACGCTATTATTAGTGCCTTGCCAGTGATCATTAATGCTTAGATTTGGAGAATTATAATAAGTTTCCGGGGGATATTAAGTATTATCACCATTAATGTGTTTAATTACCTCATTAACGCTTGGTTCATTAAAATCACCTAACCATAGCTTATCTGCAGCTAAGGCTTGCCTAACCAATATTTCAACGCCATCAATAGTCCTAATGCCTAGTTCCCTAGCCCTCTTAATTAAGTCTGTTTCACCCTTAGGCTTATAAGCCATGTCAAGAAGTATCGCCACACCTAACTTACTTAGGTTAAGTAACCAATCCTCCTCACTGCTTAATGGGGTAGCATTAATTATTACGTGAGGCTTACCGTAATCCCCACCAATATCTACTACACTACAGTCTAGGCCTAAGCCATTGGCTAATCCACATAATTCCAAGGCCCTTTCCCTACTCCTATTAAGCACTCTAATTGTCCTGCATCCGATTTTAGATAAAGCCAGTACCACTGCCCTGGCTGCTCCCCCAGCTCCAATTAATAGAGTCTCCTCCCCTCTGTATCCTCTTTCAATTAAAGACTCCTTAACTGCCACGTAATCAGTATTATAGCCTATTAACCTCTGGTTGCTGATAACTACCGTATTCACGCTTTTCACGGCGTCAGCATCATCATTGAGCTCATCAATTAACTTAGCCACAGTAACCTTATGAGGTATGGTTACGTTGAATCCACTTAAGGCATCTCTTGAGAATTCAATGAAGTGAGGTAACCTCTTTGAGGTTACCCTTAATGGTATGTACGTTGCCTCAATGCCTAATTTCCTGAAGACGTAGTTGTGGATTTGGGGTGATAGGGTATAGTCCAGTGGGTAGCCTATTAAGCCAAATACGTGCATGAGTCCCTCACCAGCCTGAGGTATTCGCTTACCTTAATCTTAACCTTAATCCAATCGCCGATTTCAGTAACCATGGGTAGGTTAAGGAAGTCCCCACTCTTCTTCTTATCACCAGCAATAGCCCTTAATACTGAGTCAGTTTTAACCTTAATGTCCTGTATTAAGTTAAGTCTACTTAATAATTCAGTTAAGTAGCTCGGTACATCTGAGGCAGTGTAACCTAGCTTAACTCCAATTGATGATTCGCAAACCATGCCTAACCCCACAGCCTTACCATGACTGATACTAAACATTGATGCTGATTCTAAAGCATGCCCAACAGTATGCCCGTAATTAAGCACTATTCTGACACCTAAGTTATCGTACTCATCAGCTTCAACAACGCGGGCCTTATTAACCAATGAACCATAGATTAAATCCTCCAGTAAGCCCTCATCCTTACTCATTACCTTATCAACATTGTTACTTAATTTATTAAATAACCCCTTATCCATCGTCACCCCATATTTGAGAACCTCTGAGAAACCATCAAGGTAGTTTGAGGTTGGTAAGGTCTTAATGAAGGTTAAGTCAACTATGATTTCGCTTGGTTGCTTCACTACACCGATAACGTTCTTTAAACCTACTGCGTTAACCCCGGTTTTCCCCCCTAAGGCTGCATCAACCATGGCTAATGTTGTAGTGGGTACATTAACGTAATCCACCCCCCTCATGTATATTGCAGCAGTAAACCCTGTTATATCAAGTGTGCTCCCACCCCCAATCCCAATCATTACCCCACCCCTATCCAGTGAATTGCCTATTGACTTCTTAATTATATCCAGAACCGTTTCAATATCTTTCCCCTCCTCGCCATCCTTAATAATAATCCTTGGGCACTTGTTGAAGCTCACTAGGCTACTTACCGATGATGGTGTAATCATTATGCAGCCGGTGTATTTATCAATGAGTTTACTTAACTCGTCAGCATGAGGGTAATTAACCAGGACCCTTACCTCACCACTGCACCTACTCCTGTAGGTGAAGCTCCTCATACTCCCCTACCTATGGCTTGAGCCACGGCCTTAGCCTTACTCATTAACTCAGTGAACATGTCGAAGGTTAACTGCTGTTCAGAATCTGATAACGCTTCCCATGGCCTTGGGTGAACCTCAACAATAATCATATCAGCCCCAGCGGCCACTGCTGCTAAGGCTAGTGGGATAACGTAATCCCTCTTACCGGCTGGGTGGGATGGATCAACGCATACTGGTAAGTGGGTTAGTTTCTTAGCCGCTACTACTGCACCTAAATCCAGTGTAAACCTTGTAGCGTTCTCAAAGGTCCTTATTCCCCTTTCACAAAGCACCACATTACCATTCCCCTCAAGCATAGCGTACTCAGCTGCCTGAAGCCACTCCTCAACAGTATTCCCCATTCCCCTCTTAAGTAGTATTGGCTTCCCAGTTCTACCAGCCTCCTTAATCAATTCAAAGTTCTGAGCGTTCCTGGCCCCTATTTGAATCATGTCAACGTAACTGGCCACTACCTCAACCATCCTAGTGTCCAGCACCTCAGAGACTACAGGTAACCCAACCTCATCGGAGACTCGCCTCAGTATCTTTAAACCATCAACCCCAAGGCCCTGGAAACTGTAGGGGCTTGTCCTTGGCTTAAATGCACCACCCCTCAGTAACCTAGCTCCAGCAGCCTTAACGGCCTCTGCAGTCTCTTTAACCTCATCATAACTCTCCACTGCGCATGGCCCAGCCGCAACTATCAAATCGCCTCCACCTATCTTAACCCCTGAGACATCAACTATACTCCTCTGTCTCCACTGCCTGCTGGCTAACTGGTACTTGGTCTTAATGTTGATTATTACTGCTCCAGCGTCCACTGCCTTAACAAGCTTCTCATCAACCGTGTCCTCAGGCCAAGTAACTATTAACTCCTCACCAAGTAGCTTAACTTCCCTGAACCTTACCTTAGCCTTATCTAATGCTGCAGCAACATCATTAATCCTGCCTGGCGTCACCCTTATTATCATTTTAAGTCACCCCCAATAACCTCACTTAACCTACCCTCTGCTGCGGCTGAGTTAACAATGTTAATGTACTTAATAATCTTATCCCTAACTTCACCGGCGTATGGGTTCATTTCCTGAATCTCCTCAACAACATCAAGCTGCTCCAGGGTCCTCTCAATAGCCCTCATGGTTAACCTTAAACTATGAGTCATCAGTAGGCCTGCGTTAACCCCACTCACCCTACTAGCATCCTTAAGCATTGTGTATAGGGCCAGTAGCATTAAATGATGCGCAACCTGTATATAAGCCATAACCTTATCGTGTGTTTCCGGGTCATTCAGCACTACTGTTCTTAAGCCTGCTGCCTCAAATATCTGAGTAGCCATCGGTAATGAATCCCTACTGGTTAATGATGGTATTAGAACCACCACCTCACCCCAAGTATCTGTTAAACTACCGAACAGGGGGTGTATGCTTAAGTACTTGAAACCCACTTCCCTTGATTCATCCTCAATGACATTGAATAGCCTTGACTTAACTGAGAAGGAATCCATAAGTACCTTCCCCCTTATTTTCTCACTATTCCTTCTAATGTAGTTTATGGAATCCTCCGTTGGCCTAGTGGCCAGGATAACCACGTCTGAGTCCGGTAATTCATCCTTCATGCTTACTAGGGTTGTTGACGTAACTTGACTTAGTGTCCTCTTAAGGGTCTTACCTAACCTCCCTGAGCCGACCACGGTTATTTTCACGTTGAACCAATTCCTTATCTGCCTCTTAGTTGACGCCTTTATGACTAATTCAGCAATGCCTCTGGCTGTTAATTCATCTAACCCAGCCTCAACTAGGCCACTAACCCACTTATCAATAACCTCGCTTTCCCTCTCATGATCAACCGGCGGTAGGTTAAGCTTCCTCTTAACGTCACCAATGGTCTCAGCTATGGTTAACCTCTTGGCGAGTAACCTAATGATTTCATCATCAACTTCATCAATGTTTTTCCTCAACTGCCATAGCATTATCACTCACCCTTAAGCAGCGTAAGAGTCTCATTAACTATCTTCCTGTGGGTTAAGCCAATGTACTCCATTAATTGCCTAGTTGATCTACCTGACCTACCAAACCCATTAACCCCAATCATCCTAATGGGCACGGGATAATTCTGAGCAAGCACCTCAGCCACTGCTGAACCAACCCCACCAAACGTTGAGTGCTCCTCAATAGTTAACACTGCGCCAGTCTTCTTAGCTGCCTTAATCACGGTGTCAGCATCAATGGGTTTAATGGTGCTTAGGTTAACTACCATAGTTGAGATCCCCATCTTACCTAATTCCTCAGCAGCCATCAATGCATCCCACAGGACTGGGCCGGCACCAATGATGGCTACATCATCCCCATCCCTAAGTACGGAAGCCTTACCCACCTTGAATTCGTCACCGTTAGTCACCCTAGGCCCATAATCCCTACCAATCCTAATGTAGGCTGGTCCCTGATGCTCCAGTAGCGCTAAAACAGCCTTGTTAGCCTCATTAGGGTCAGCGGGCACTACAATTGTCATGTTCGGTAAGGTCCTCATTAGTGATATGTCCTCGAAGGTTTGGTGTGACGCACCATCAGCGTAATCACTTAAACCGGAGTGGGTTCCAATAATCTTAACGTTCAAGTTCATCCTAGATACAGTGTTCCTAACCTGCTCCCAAGCCCTCATTATGAACATTGCGAATCCAATTGCAACAGGTCTAAGACCTGTCAGTGCTAGTCCACTGGCCACCCCAATCATGTGTTGCTCAGCTATGCCGACGTCAATGTACCTGTTCGGGAACTTCTCCTTAAACCAAATGGCCCTCGTTGACCCACCTACGTCAGCGGTCACCACGTATAAGTCATTGTATCTCTCACCAGCCTCAAGGAGTGCCTTACCTACCGCGTCCCTCATTGATCCGAAGCCTGGTTCCCCACCATCGTCAAGTATCTTTTGCCTACTAGTCCCTTCAATGTCAGAAACCCCCTTACCCCTAATGGTCCTGGCCACTATGACCTTAGGCCCATTCACCTTGTGTGCTTGGATTAAGGCATCAATCAACTCCCCTGGGTCATGCCCATCACATTCCAGTACAGTGAACCCAAGGGACTTAAGCATATTAACCAACGTTGACTTAATGCCCCTTACGGGTCCATCTAGTTGAACACCGTTGTAATCAATTATTATGAATAAGTTACTTAGCTTAGATTCAGCAATATCCATTAACGCTTCCCAAGCCTGCCCCTCATCTAACTCTCCGTCACCGACTATTACGAAAACCTTACCTGAAGCCCCCTTAGCCATTAACCCCCTAGCTATGCCCACGGCAGCGCTTAATCCCTGCGCTAGGCTACCTGTGGATACTGGTACTGTTGGTAATTTAACCTCAGGGTGGCCTTGCAGTGGGCTCCAGGGTTCATTAATCATCATTAACTCCTCCCTATTAAGAATCCCTAACTCAGATAACACTATGTATAATGCTGGGGCAGCATGACCCTTTGATAATATTATGTAGTCCCTCCTTAACGGGTCCTCCTCATTCACATTAGCCATCAAGTACAGGGTTGCCAGTATATCTATGCTTGATAGCGATGAACCCAGGTGAATGTGTGGGTCTATTAAACTTAACCCAACCAGTGTTGAACGAGCCTTATTACTTATTTCCTTAACCCTATTTATTAGGTTCACTTTAGCTTCCTTTACCATTCCAGGTATTCCACGTGGGTCCCGAATTCCATACCAATCTAACCAGGCCTATACAATCTATATTTTTAAGCATTACCCATAATTTAATAATTTATAGTCAACTGAGGTTCATCATGGGTAATCAGTAGGGTTAACCCTAGCGCCTCACTAATCATTGTTAAGGTGGGGTAACTACGCAAATGTAAATAACCCCTTCCACTGAATAGTAGTTAATGGGTAATAGTGCAGTTGTGGCTCATCGTTATTGGGGATCACCAGGAGGCGGTCAATTAGTCTGCGCCTCAGTAGCATCATCCTTCGACAAGATGGGTTTTAACCCCGTGTTAACTGGTACATTTAAGTTTGATCCAGGCAGGTACATTGACTGGTACGGTATCGACATATCTAAGTACCCTGTGGTTACATTACCCTTTGGTAACATTAAGGCCTTCGGCTTATGGACTAGGTTATTTGTATGGTACCCTGCAGCTAAGGCAATTAACAAGTACCGCGCCCTACTAATGTTCACCGACGAGGAGACCTATAAGCCCCTTATTAATTATAGGGGAAGGGGCTTAAACATAATTGAGTACATTCACTTTCCCTTTGAAGTAATCATTAACCCTAAGTTTAAAGGCACCGGGTTAGCCTACGGTGAGGATCCATACGTTACTGAGAGGTATGGTAAATTCCCAATGAACCTTTACTGGGGTGTATTCACTAAGCTACTTCCACGCTACATTAGGGAGAACCCATTCAATGACGCTGACTTGGTTTTAACAAACTCCAAGTGGACCGCTGGAGTGGCTAAGATGGTTTACGGTGAGGAGCCCACCGTGCTTAACCCACCCATTGCACCTAATACTGAGATAATTAATGAACCTAGACCCTTTGAGGAGAGGGGTAATTGGGTTATTATGCTTGGTAGGTTCAGTGAGGAGAAGAGGTACCACTGGGTCGTAACTGAGCTTGCGCCAAGGCTACTCAGGGAGGTTAAGGATACTAGGATAGTCATATTTGGTGGGGCCACCACTAGGACGCAGTTAAACTACATGAGTAGGGTAATGGATTTAGCAACCAAGGCTGGTTTAAGGGTTTCAAGGGACCTTAACCAGGATGCTGACCTATACCTAGTGCCTAATGCACCTAGGCAGACGATAAATAACTTGATGGATTCAGGGAAGGTCTTCCTACACGCAACGATCAATGAGCATTGGGGTATAGCCGTTGCTGAGGCTATGGCAAGGGGATTACCCACAGTCGTCCATAAGTCAGGGGGTACTTGGAGTGACCTAGTTGAGGAGGGTGTAAGGGGATTGGGGTACAGTGATGTTGATGAGGCAGTTGACTCAACGGTAAAGCTTCTCACTGATGGTAAGGCCTGGAGCCACTACTCCTCAGCATCGGTGAGTAAGGCTAAGGACATAACCCTACAAGTGTTCATAAGTAAGTTTAGTGAAATACTTCAGAGGGAGGACTTACTTTAGTCCAGTTAACTATGCTTGGGTTTAAATTAAGTAATCAACCATGGATGCCTCATTCACTGAGGAACAGTAAGGCTTATTAACTTACCTAAACTCAAGTAATGAAAGCCCCAGCCCCTTCCTGAGGGCGGCCTTCCATGCGGGTCATGGTGCGGTGTTTTTCAGGGAACGCTTTTTAAATCCCCTGCATTCCCTTAAGGTTGAATTAGGATGCGTGATAGTAGAGGTGATGGCGGCAGTGAGGAGCCGTTGGTGCTTTACCACGGCATGTGCCCTAACTGCGGTGGCCCAGTTACCTCAGATAGGCTTAGGGATGGTTTACCCTGCCACGTTTGCCTACCTGAAGGTTCAAGATTAAGGGCAGCATCATTAAGAGTAGTGTTGAATGAGCTTAATAGGGAGGGTAGGTTAGTTAAGTTAAGGGATGCCTTCAACCATTTAATGAAGTATGATGAGTTCAGTGAATTATTCAGGAAGGCAACTGGAACCTCAATGTGGGGTGCCCAGAGGTTTTGGGCTAAGAGGCTTCTTAAAGGTAAGAGCTTCGCCATAGTTGCACCCACGGGTAGCGGTAAGACCACCTTCGGTCTAGTAGCCTCAATATACGTAGCTAGTAAGGGGGGTAGGGTACTTATGGTGTTTCCAACCTCAACACTAGCCTACCAAGTTTACAAGAGGGCGTTAGCCTATAGGGATTCCGCAGCCATTAACGTTAAGGTGATTACCTACAATGGCCTACTAAGCGAGCGGGATAAGAGCGATGTGCTCAATATTATTAAGTCAGGTGACTTCAATATACTAATCATAACCAACGCCTTCTTACCGAAGGGCATGGATATTCTAAGTAAGTACAGGTTTGACCTTGTTTTCGTCGATGACGTTGACAGTGTCATGAAGGCCTCAAGCAGAAATATTGAGAGGTTACTGTTACTGCTTGGTGTACCGAGGGAGGCTATTGATAAGGCTCTTGAGATTGCCAAGATAAGTGACTTTAAGGAGAGGGAGAGTAAGGTGAGTGAATTAAGGAGAATTCTTGAGGGTAAGAGAATTGGTTCACTAATAGTGAGCGGCATGTTAACTAGGACCAGAAGGACTGCCAGGGCCGCATTATTCAGGGAAATACTGGGCTTCGATGTGGGCGGTAGGGCTGAGGGGCTTAGGAATGTGGTTGACTTATACGTTAAGCCTAAGGGGGATCCTAAGGCCATTATCCTAGACTTAGTTAAGAGACTTGGGGATGGTGGAATAATATACGTACCCACCGACTTAGGTAGGGAGTTCGCCGAGGAGTTAAGTAGGTTCCTTAACGATAATGGCATTAACGCTGGGCTTTACCTAAAGCCTAAGAGGAAGCTGATTGAGGGCTTTGAGGATGGTTCAATACCAGTACTGATAGGCTTGGCTACATCCAGGTCAGCCTTGGTTAGGGGTATTGACTTACCCCATAGGATAAGGTACGTGGTGTTCGCCGGTGTACCTAAGATTAGGTTTAAGTTATCTCTTAAGGAGTTTAACCCAGGCCGTTACATAATGCTCCTCTCCTCACTTAGGGTTATTGCACCAAGTGAATACAAGGTTAGGATTGATAAGGCTGTTTCAAGCCTAAGGAACATAATGAACATGAGTCAGGACAGGATAAATAAGGTTATTGAGGCTGTTGAGAAGGGTGAGAGCCTTCAAGGCTTCGATAAGTACGCCTCAGAGGTCATTAGTAACGCCATTAAGCTTGCCCAGGAATTACTGAATAGGGATGATGTGAGGGATGCCATGAGCAAGTCCATTGTTAACATTCAGCGTGTAGGTGATGATGTTTACGTTATTTTACCAGATTCACCAGCCTACATACAGGGTAGTGGTAGGACATCAAGAATGTACCTAGGCGGTATTACCCACGGCTTATCAGTGCTTGTTGTTGATAATGAGGCAGCCTTCAATAGCCTAAGCAGGGACTTAAGGTACAGGCTTGTAGACTTCCAGTTCATTAACTACGAGGAGTTTAATGTAGCTGAAATGCTTAAAACCATTAATGAGGAGAGGGAATTAATAAGGCAAATAATGGCCGGTAATGTACCACCAAGCATAAGCCAAATTGACCCACTTAAGTCAGTTCTCGTGATCGTTGAGTCACCCACTAAGGCTAGGACAATAGCCAACTTCTTCGGTAAGCCAAGCACAAGGGTACTCGGTAATTTAATAGTCTATGAGGTTACTTCAGGTAACCTATTGCTTAACATAATAGCAACTAAGGGTCATGTTGTTGAATTAGCCACTGAGCAGTATACTCAAACCATTAGTGGTGACATGGATTACGTGACTAAATTCATATCAAATGTAACTAAGAATTACTACTCAATACTTAAGATTGATGGTAACTTCATCCCAATATACTCAACAATAAAGCGTTGCCCAACATGCGGTAGATCGTTCACCGATGATATTGCCAAGTGTCCATTCGACAATACGCCACTAGTGGATAGCAGTAGCGTTATTGAGATGCTTAGGGACTTAGCCACTGAGGTCGACCTGGTCCTAATAGGCACTGATCCAGACTCCGAGGGTGAGAAGATTGCCTGGGACGTATTCAACATGCTTAAGCCCTTTGTGCAGGACATTAGGAGGATAGAGTTTCATGAAGTGACTAAGAGGGCTATATTGAATGCGTTGGCTAATCCAAGGGGGATAAACGGTAATATGGTTAAGGCACAATTGGTTAGGCGTATTGAGGATAGGTGGATTGGCTTTGGTTTAAGCTCATACCTGCAGAGGGCATTTAATGACAAGAATATGTCGGCTGGCAGGGTTCAGACACCTGTGCTTAAATGGATAATTGAGAGGTATATTGAGTATAGGAGGAATAGGGTGATTAGGTTAATTGTTAGGAAGAGGATTAGTGATGGTAAGGTAGTTGAGGTCTCCTTCGATAAGGTGACTAATGGCGATGACACAGCTAAGGTTAGGCACGACTTAAGGGACGTGGCGAAGGATAAGAAGGGGCTTAGATTAATAATAACTAAACTCGGTGAATCAGAGGAGGAGGTTAACCCACCACCACCCTTCACCACTGACTCAATGCTTACTGAAGCCACGGCAAGGCTTAGGGCTGGTACGGAGGAGGTCATGAGGCTTGCGCAGGAATTATTCGAAATGGGTTTAATAACTTACCATAGGACAGATAGTACAAGGGTATCAGCAGTAGGCATTAGTGTAGCTAAGGACTACATAACCAACAGGTTCGGTGAAGGAAACTTCATGGCTAGGGAATGGGGTGCAGGCGAGGAGGGTGCTCATGAGTGCATTAGGCCAACTAGGCCTATTGATGCTGAGGAACTCAGGAGCCTAATTGACAGTGGGGTGCTTAGGTTGAAGTTAACCAGTAGGCACATTATGCTTTACGACTTAATATTCAGGAGGTTCATAGCAAGCCAAATGCAGAGTGGGTTAGTTAAGAGAATGAAGGTTGAGGTTAAGTTAATGCGTAATGGTGACATGTTGTCAAGTAGGGTTGATGAATTTGTAACAGGCATTACCAGGAACGGCTTCCTAGCAATATACCCAACAGTTAGGGTAGTTCAATTCCCTGAATCATCAATGGAGTTACCTGTAACTGAGGATGATGAGGTCATTGTTAAGACAGTTCACACAACATACCCCTACAGGGAGGGTGACATTGTTGCCGAGATGAAGAGGAGGAGGATAGGTAGGCCATCCACCTACGCTAAGATAATAGAGACCCTTAAGAGAAGGGGCTACGTTAAGGCCCTTGGCTCAACAAAGGTATTAATCCCAACTAAACGCGGCGTAACCGCATACATATGCCTATCTAATGATAAGGATGTGGCCAAACTCTACTTAAGCACCAGGCGTAATAAGGTGCAGGAAAACACGGAATTTGAAGGCTTAATGAAACAGTGCAACGTCAACTTCAAGTGCCTCATAAGTGAAGATAGGACTAGAATGGTTGAGGAGCACATGGACAATATTGAGAATGGGGACGAGGACTACTTAACAGTACTGCATGAGTTATTTAATGAAGCGGTTAAATACGGCATAATGCCACATGGATAATTCCCTCAACCTGAGACGTAGAACCTAATAAACTCGCGTTAACCCCCTCATTGTGGATAACTCAGGATAAGGAACCTT
>ERZ1669250.549-NODE-549-length-16163-cov-3.653837_pt1 | contig 16163 bp, 19 predicted proteins | sample MGYA00579295_ERZ1669250 | MGnify/ENA primary metagenome ERZ1669250 (study PRJEB41166, sample SAMN08046056) | hot springs metagenome | biome: hot spring; feature: acid hot spring; material: thermophilic sediment; isolation source: thermophilic sediment from acid...
CGTATACTGAGTGGAACATCGATGATAGGCGCTGGTTTGGCAGGTACGGCGGTTTCGAGGCCTACTACATAGAGAACGGCGATCTAAAGTACATGGTTAGGGATCCATTCATTGAGGTTGACACGAAGACTCTATGGAGCAATGTTGATGCTGTTGCTAATGACCTCAGGTTCTTCCCTGGTACCTGTGGAAAGGGTAATCCCGGGCAGGGTGTGCCTGTTTTCCTCGGTGGGCCAACATTCAGGGTTAGTAATGTGAGGGTTTTGAAGTCGGTGGCTTAACCCTTGGTTATTCCTAATCCCTTGATTAAGACGTAGGGTGATGTGGCCGGTATTGGCATATCCCACCAATGCACCTGCCTGGCTGACTTGCTTGAATCAACGAAGTTCCTAAGTAATGTTCTAAAGGAGTCCGCAATCCTTAATCCACGTAACTTAGCCACGGGCTTGCCACCCCTAACTAATAATGCTACGTCCCTAATAACTGTCGAGAATAAGCCCTCCCTAATGTTCTGAAACCTAGTGTACCAGTTATTGGTTAATAATAGACCATTGCCTAACTCCGCAATTAGGCCGTCAACATTATCTGGCAGATTACCTACGCTGATCCTAACGTGGCGTGGGGATGGCCTTAACCAGTCATCTACTGCATGCCCAGTACTTACGGTGTTAAATTTAGCCGCGGTCCTATTATTATGAAGTACATTTGTCAAAACGCCCTTACCTAGTACCTCAAGGCTCCTGGTGGGGTTACCTTCGTAATCGAAGGATTCGGAGCCCACGAAGGAGCCCTCGCTCGACATGTCCTCTATCGTTAGTTTATCACTGGCTACTAACTTACCAATGTCATCTCGGGATATGCCTGATGATTCCGTGATTATTGAGTACGCATTAAACCAGCTGGACACCACTAAGCCGTATAGGTGGCCGGCAATTAATGGCCCTAGGATTACGTCATAACGCCCATTCTCAATCTTCTCCTCAGGAAGATCCTTAGCCATACTAACAAGGATCCCAGCTTCACTACCAGCATCCTTAGGTTTAAATCCATCCAAGCCCCTGGATATGGACACCGAGGTTGCGGTTACATCATTAAGGAACGCCCTGATTGTTAATGCCACAAATGATGATTTATCCTCAAGCTCAAGCCCTGTGGTGTCCACGTAATATTTCTCTTCAACGCCGAAGGTTAAGGCTCCAGCATTCCTTTGAGAACCTTCATTTAATGATGCCTGGATAGCATCGTTGAGTTTATCAATAAATACGTCAATATCCCCCTCAACCCTTGAATCATAGGATCCCTGCAACCTCCTGACTTCACCTACATGGGTTAATTGCACATAGAACTCATCTTCCTGTGGCACGGTATCTAATCTCTTAACTAAGTTCTGAATCTCATTGTTGATATCGCTTATCTTCACCGTAGATATCGTACTCGTTAGGTACTTCCTCGACTTAGTTACGTATATCGTGGTTTCGGCAGAGACCCAATTATTGATTATCGTTGGTTCATTATTCGCAAACCTAATCATTGACCACCTAGTTCTTTTGGCAATGATTATTGCGTCATTAACGAGATTCTTAACGCTCCTTAATACGTTACCTAAGTCAGAGATAATACTCATTAAATGATGACTATTGAAATCACTTTTATTAATTTCCTCAACCATGAAACTCCTAATTTTTAATGAATTTCTAATGTGAGTAATATTTATAATCGATGTCAAGAATAATTTATTTGATGAGCATTCTAATTCAGGAGAAAAAGAGTGTAAAATGTACAGTAATTAATAGGAGGTTGCTCAGGGTATTAGCCGCGGCACAGTTAGGCTTGGCAGGTGCTTTAGCCCTGTTCTCTACCGTAATCGATCCACCAGCATTAATAAATGTGTTAATAGCAGCGGTAGTTATTGCCGTTGAGGGTTCTTCCGTAGGTATCGCCTTAAATTACTTAAGACGTGGTTGTTTTAGCTAATCCAAGGCTTACGTTATTTCAATCACCCTAGAGCTCCTAAGGTAATCAGTAGCCTCGTCCTCATTAACTATATGGAGTTCTACCGGTGCATCCCAGGGCAATCCGTAATAATCCATTGCCCTTGCTAAGATGTCTCTGTAAAGCCTAACCCTGCTTATGCTAATGCCCCTTGGTACTACTATTAATATGTCTATATCACTGAGCACGGTAGTCCTATCCTCAGCAACACCGCCAATTACGTAAACCCTCGCACTCGGTATTAAATCCCTGACAGCCCTCATGACAGCAAATGAGTACTCTCTCCATCTCCTTAAATGCTCAAAGTGATGCTTAACCCAACTTGACATTCCTAATAATATCATTTAATAGCGTTATTAAATCCCTAGCGGTCCTCAATGCGACTGATACATCATTAATATCATAGCTAATTTCGCCGTATCTACTCTCAATATATGCATACTCAAGAGTTATGAGAACATCCCTATTCTCAGTCACGAAATCCCTTAATCTTCGTGCTAATTCCTTATAATTCTGCGACTCAAGATCCTTAGCTAGAAATCCAAGCAATTCCCTAATGCCATGACCCCTAATCTTAACGCCAAACAATTCAAAGTACACGGCCTTTACATAAAGCTGGACCGCCTGTTCTATTAGGAACATTGCCAGGTCGTAATCATCAATATTCTCGGCAATGCGAAGGGCATTTAATGCTCTATTCCTCAACCTATTAGAATAAATGCCGCTCACTGATTCATTAATTTAGTTAATATTATTTAACTTAGTCCTTTCTGCCAATTGCGATTATTAAGGGGAATGTCTTCTTAATGGTGACATTAAAGTATGGCGAGAGTACGTTGAGAAGACAATCCTTAGTGCAGGAGTGACCACCAGCGCTAAACCTATCACCATCAGCTTCGATAACTACGAAAACGGAGCCTAACTTGAGCGATTCATAAACGTTTCTAATGGATAACTCGTGATCCCCCCAATGATGCAATGTAAACGTTGCCACTGCGGCATCGAATTTTGCGTTGATTATTGGTAATCTCCAACTACCACCGTTAGCGAAGTCGGGTCTCCAGAACCTCTTGGCGCGCTTTAACATTGGTAGACTTACATCAATTCCAACAACATAATAGCCACGATTGCTAAGCATACTTGCTAATTTGCCTGTTCCGGGACCAACCTCAAGTATGCGCGCCGGTGGTGGAACCAACTCACTTATTGTTTTAGTAGCTATGGAGTATACCCAATACAGTAACACCTCAATAAACCTATACGCACCTGCCGTCTTTTCATCAAAGTGCTCGAAGTAGCCATACGTATTAAACATCAAGTTAGAGATAAAGTATTTAGGGTATTTAAGGTATATATGGCAAGTCGAAGAGGTGACTTTTAGGTATCTCCTTTCAACTTATTACTACTTACTAATGACGAATGTTAGAACTAACGTGGAATTATCATTATAATGTACGACGCTGCTTGGCTGAATTAATACGGATACGTAATAGGTACCCGGCATTAAAGATACGCTGCTTCCAATATCATTTATCTTGCTATTATCTATTACATGGAGTGTTGTCACGTATTGTCCATATTGATTGCTTATGTAAATCCACACATTGTATAATCCGTTACCGCTATAGTCGACATAGGCTAGGTTAAGCGTCTCGTAATTCATAACTGTTATTTTCTGAATATCGTAGTAATAAATGTATGATGCGTTAGTTATGGTTATGCTTAGCTTAAATAAGTAGTGCGGCTTATATTGTTGGGCAGATACCATAATTACCGCTAATAATAACATTATCACTGCTAGTGTTATTGCTATGAATAATGTTCTCATTCTATTCCTACACTCTATTCCTAATATTTAAATATTTCTATTCCACACTAAAACAATATTCCATATACTTCGTATTATTAATAAGAATTTTTCGAAAAATAAAGGACTATTTATAAATCTATTACTTAAAATAAAGGGATTAAAATGCCTAAAATACTATGTATTAACCATTAATTATTACTGTTTCCCTAAGCTCATACGTTAACGAAACACCACCTATGGAGAATATGTAATTACCATTTATTAATATAGAATCAATGCCTGTTGGAAATACTATCTCCTCAGTAACTATGTAATTACCTGGACTTAATATGATGACCGTATTATTTGGATATTCGCCGATTAACGAACCATTATCACTATAAACCCTAATCAATAACATAGACGATCCCACCGCACTTAAGTTAAATGTTAGTGAACCACCCCGTAATACGTTGATCTTCATAATCGTAAGATTCACTAAATAATTGTTTCCTAAGTTTATGGTATTTTCGCTACTTATCGAAATATTTATGTATATGCCGGTTGGATACTTCGCAAAGTCTGTTATGTAAGGTACGTTAGGTTCTTCAATCTCAAAGGGTTGCTGGGCTACGTATATTGATGTGCTACCATTCCTATAATAGATCACACTTGATAGCACTAGGATAGGTATTAATAGGACTATTATGATCACAAACATTAATGATTTACGCATACTCAATCGCCTCCATCCTGCCTGGCCTGCCCTTCATCAATGATTTTGAGAGAGCCAATAGTATTCCCTGTTCAGTACTTAATTCTGTAATTGTAGATCCGTCAAAGTATATGGAGTTTCTTTCCGTGAAGAGCACGTATTCTTTAACATCAGCAGGCCTCTTCTCAGCGCTACCTCCAATTATGGCTAGGTCGTCAATAATTAATGAGTTATCTATAACCTTGTATTGAATGCCTAATTTATCTAGGGCCTTCCTTACCGCATTTACTGGATTGCTTATTCTGGCAATAATTAATGCCTCCTCAATAATTGTTAATCTCCTCATCCTTATCCACCGAGCCCTAGTAACGGCATTTACTGTAGTTACTATGAATAGTATTATGAGTAGGTATAGCGGTACGTTGAAGTACGTTTTGTATGGTATTTTTATGTACATGTAGCCTGTAGCCGTGCTTAATATTGAGTATCCACCGTAAAATAAATACCTGCTTTGGAATATCAATGCCGTTATTATTAACATAATGCCTAGGGATAACGCGAATAGAGATAGATATAGGGAGTATCGGCTGCCTCTCCATATCAATGGTATTACGGCTGAGACGACTATGTATGTTAATGCTGTTATCGTGTTCGGTATAAATAGGAAATACCTATGATTTAGGAACGTTATTGAAAAACCCAGTGGAGTTAGGTCTTGACTATAGATGTTTGATTTTAAAGACCAAAGAGGCGCCAAGAACCAGGTAATTGTGAATGATAATGCGATCAATAGTTGAATAATTACTTCAATTCTCACATCAACCACCTGCTATGAATGCTTTATAAAGTGTTAATTGAGTTGTGATACTTGTTGTTGGATAGATATACGTAACGGTAATCGGCAAATATAATGTATAGAGGTGACCCGTGGTTAATGAGCATGAGAATACCCTCGTATTTGGAATTTCACCCACGTTCATAGTAATACTCGTAGAATTAACGCCAGGTGCTAATAGTATCGACTTAGAGATATTACCTATAGTATAAAATACATACTCAGACTCAGTATCGTCTATCAATGTAACGTTTGTAAATGAATTAATTACAATAGGTATTGGCGTGGAGTAGGATATAGTCATATTCAATAGACAATTATTATAATGCACGTTACTTACCCACATACTTATACTTACATGTATTGGGGCAACTAAAAAGAATCCTATGTACATTGGATCTCCGTAGAATGTACCGCTAACGAGCCCCTTAATGCCTATCGTACTTAGGTTAACGTATTGAGGCATTAGTGGATATACAGCCTCAAGGGTTAGTGGACCGGTAACATTTAATGATGATGATTGCCCAGTTTCAAGAATTTCCGCATACCCACCTGTAATTGTTATGTTTCCGGTGGCGTTGCTTACAATTAATTTAATGATTAAGCCTTCACCTGTGACATTCGCACCCTCGATATCCACGAAGGGTGTTACCATCGTTGCTGGGTGAATACTTTCTGTTAGTTGAGTGGCGCCGTATGTCACTATGAGGGCTATTATTGTTAGTATTATGGAGGATAGAATGAACGTTTTAAATGGGGTCATTTTTATCGACCAACGACCTTAGCCATTAATTGGCGGTAAGGGTACTGTTGCGTTACTCGCTATGTTATAACCGAAATAGAATGTTATAATCTCGGTACTGCCAGCAGATAGGGATGCTATTGGTTGGGCTATTATTGATATGAAGTATGGACCTGTTGATAGGGAGCATGGGCCTGTCGTGTTGGTTATAGGCTCGGCATTTGTTATTACAGTAAAGCTACATACTGATTGCCCACTGTAGGCGTTTTGAATGACAATCGTTAGTTGCTCCACTATGGGTGTTCCACTTATCGTTACGTTGGTCACGTATAACCAGCCTGGCGTATTAACAACTAGACCAAGCGCATGATAGAAGTAGGCGTATGATGCATTGGTTAATTGAATTGTTGCTGTAAATCCATTTGAGGTCGCTGTGAAGTTCGCGTATTTAGGTACATAGCTATTTAATTTTGCTGTGCAAGTCATGCCACTTGGTGATGTGTATGTAAAGTTGCTGCCGCTATAGAACGTTAATGGGGCTGGTGATACCGTGGCTGTTATAACCCCCTTGTAGTAGTATATTACGTCTGCTAAGGCAACTACGCTGATTAGCATGATAGCCACTGCGATTAACAATACGTATTTCCTCGCCTTAGGATTCACCCTTAAGCCCTTCATATGTCTCTCAATTTTACTATATCATAATCCCTTTTAAATCTTTCCTTTTAAAAATATCATATTTTTAATAATGTTTTCGTCTTTTATTTAGAAATTGAATGAAAAACTAGGAACCACCAGGTATCGGTGGTAACGGTATTGACTCATTACTAACCACGTTGCACGCCAGGTAAAAGTTTATGGTTTCTGTTTGCCCAACGTATAAAGGCGTTATCGGTTGCACAAATACTGATACGTAGTAAGTTCCTGGCTTTAATGAGCATCCTTGTGTCGGTGTTATTAATTGGTAGTAAGTCCCAGGAGAGCATGCGTAGTCATATTCCTCATTTAAGTTATTAAAGTAATTTTGTAGGTTGATTACCGTATTACTGTTATTACTTTCTATGGCATTATTAGTCATGGAAATAACCTGGCTTGGGGATAATGGATAGTTCATGGTTAATGAGTTCTCAAGTGCGGTCACTGCTTGGAATAGCAATAATTCAACTTTACCGCAGTAGGTATTGGCTGGATATGGTCCTTTACTTGGGAAGTAAAGGGACTGGAGTAATGTATAGCTACTTAGTTCTGTGCAGTATTGGTTTAGTGCCGTGAATACGGAGCCTAGGGTGGCATTGGGTGGATATTGGGACGACCATGGTGGTACTGTGGCATGGTTCTTCCAATAACCTGCTGTGCATGATTGATAGGTCTGTAATGGCGTAGGCATTGACTTATATATTATTGGTAATACACAGTATGTTAGGTTTTGTCTTGATGTTATGTAAAGCCATAAATTATTAATTAGTTCCTCATTACTTACGGTTACATTAGTTACGTACAACCAACACCAGGTATTGGCGCTTATTCCAAGTACCTGGTAGTAATATATGTATGATGCATTGGTTAGCTGTAGAGTTAATGTAAAGCCCGTTGGTGATACCGATGTTGCCACATAGGGTGGCATATAGCCGTTTGGTCCTACGAAAAATGAGAGAGGCGGCGCCGATACTGTGGCCGTTATAACGCCCTTATAGTAATACACTACATCGGCAAGCACCAACACACTTAAGGCCATTGCTGCTAAAATTGGAATTAATATTATCCTATGTTTTGATTTACTAGTTTTCTCTGTGAACATTATGTATCAATTTTTAGAGACATATTTTTAACTTTTCTCTATTTCAATTTCATTATCATTGACCATTAATACTACGGTAATATTAAAAGTAGCACATCCAAGTTAATTATTCGTGGATGTCAAGGAAATAATCAGAGAAGTTAAGAGTAAAAACCTGCTGAGGGAATTAATAATAGAGTTATTAAAGGATGAGAACGCCTATGTAGAGTTATCGAGGTATTTCGTGATTAAGAATGGAGGTCTTTTCCTGAGACCTATCGGTGTTATTCATCATGGATTTAGTGACGATATTGTTAGGAACTCAGTAAGCGGTGTTGATGGTGTTGTCGAGGTTTTTGAGGAGTTTGTTGATGGCTTAAGGAATATTGATGGCTTCTCCCACCTGATATTGGTATCGCTTTTCCACAGGGTTTCTGAGGATCAGCGCAAAGTCCTTATTATTAAGCCTAGGAGGCTTATTAGGTTTGGGCTGAGTATTGAGGAATTGCCTGAGGTTGGTGTTTTTGCCAGCGATTCTCCACATAGGCCAAATCCCATTGGATTTAGCATTGTTAGGTTTGTTGGTAGGGACGGTAGGTTTCTTAGGGTTTCTGGGCTTGACCTATTTGATGGTACTCCAATACTGGATATCAAGCCGTACACGCCTGATAGGTCTGTTAGGGTTGAGGATTTAGGTCTGCCTGATTGGTATGTTAGGCTTTGGGAGAGGATTGGTAGGGGTGTTGTTTAATTTCGGTTTTATGATAAAAAATTTATATTCCTCTAGGGTCATTAATTGCTGGGATTCATGGAGAGTATTAATCAGTTAATTAAGGAGTCCCTGAAGTACCACGTAATTAGCGAGGTCGGTGGTAAGGTTAGGATTAGGATTAATGATGAGACTAAGGCTAAACTCATCAAGGCTAGTTACGGCATTTATAACCACTCCACGGTAGAGCTCTGCCACTGGACCAGGAGCGCCCTGACACAAGAACAGAGTTGCTATAAGTTTAGGTTTTATGGCGCACCTGCCGGCGGTTCCCACCGGTGTGTTGAGTTTAGTCCCGTGGGCATGGTATGCAGCAATAGATGCGTATATTGCTGGAGACCCACTGAGTCCTTTGACTCGTTCATGCCTAGTGGCGAGTTCGTGGACGATCCTGAGGACTTAGTGAAGGGGATACTTATTGAGAGATATAGGTTATTGACCGGCTATTTCGGGCATCCTAAGGCTAAGGAAAGGGCTAAGGAGGCATTAACTCCAACCCATTGGTCAATATCACTTTCAGGGGAGCCAACATTATATCCAAAACTTCCGCAGTTGGTTAAGTATCTGAGGGGTTTACCGAGTACGAAGTCCATATTCATAGTAACCAACGGTGAACACCCAGAGATGCTTGAGAGGCTTCAACGTGAGGATGCATTACCAACTCAACTATACTTATCCTGCAATGCACCAAATAGGGAGTTGTTCTATAGAATTAACGTGCCCGTGATGTATAGGGAGGATGCGTGGGAAAGATGGCTAAAAAGCCTAGAATTACTAAGCAGGCTTAATACCAGGACCGTTATTAGGATAACACTGATTAGAAGCCTTAATTACGACTTCAAGTACATACCGGAGTTCGCAAAGCTCATGGTAATGGGCAACCCGCACTTCATCGAGGTTAAGTCATACATGCACCTAGGCCACTCAACATTTAGGCTCAAGAGGAGTGACATGCTTAGGCATGAGGAGGTTAAGGAGTGGGCTATGAAATTACTTGAGGAAATCAATAGGCAGGGTGGCAACTTTAGGTACATGGATGAGGATCCACCAAGCAGAATCGTGGTTCTACAAAACATGAGTAGATATGTGGATAGGTGGATTGTTAAGCCTGAGGAGCAGCCAGGTACACTTAGTGAGGCTGATAGGAACAAACTAAAGATGGCATTAAACTCTTACAACAATCAACCCTGAGCTCACAGACTTCATTTACAATTTCGTGTATTAATAATTATCAACTGTATATAAATGGGTCCTCTATCAATAATCACATAAGAATTGATGCGCATTGAGAATCAAGGTTTGTAACGCCCTTGCTCAGGTTCTTGATTATCCTCCTCTTCAGTTCATTAGCCCTATTATGTGAGTGGAGAATTGGTATTGGCATTTGCGAACCTGCACATAGCCTTCTCACAAGATTGATTGCCGTATCTAGGGTTATTCCATGCCCAACACTTATGTATGTTGGCTTACTTGGTGCGCACCTTATTACCCATCCGATAATCTCATTAGTATTTGGGTCAAGTATTGGCCCTTCATCATTGCTTGCCTTACCATAAAGCAATGACTTAGCCACACCTATTGTTGGCACATTCATACACACACCGAAGTGGCTCGCAATTCCAAGCCTGAATGGGTGTGCCTTACCATGGCCATCGATCAACACCACGTGAGGCTTTCTCCTAAGTCTGAGATAGGCATTCACCACAGGCTTTAGTTCTCTGAACGATAGCAACGTTGGTACGTAGGGAAACGCTATATTACCAACCCAACAACTCCACTCTACTATGGATCGCGATGTTAAAGAGTAGGTGCTGGCGATGGAAACGCCGATCTCATTATCCTCCCTCTCTATGTACGCGACATCAATGCCCGTGATGAGGTCAATATCATTGATGGGCACGGTATCCCTCTCAACAACCTTGCTGGCAAGCATCCTCTGTATTGACCTAGCAACATCAAGATGAAAGCCCCTAGGCACTCTAGACCTGACATAGGCCTCGCTGGGACCTTTACTAATCCTCATTTCAACCCCCTCAACCTATCAATACTTATCGAAAACGCCTTAATACCCAACCTCCTAAGTTCAAGGGCGCCCCACCTGCTTGTTAATCCCTTGCTGCAGTAAAGCACATAGGTCTTGTCCCTACCCAGGGAATCAACAACCTTCATTAGCTCCTCAGGGCTTACATTGATGGCGCCTGGATAATGCCAGGCCTCATAATCATCCCTACTCCTAAGGTCAATAATCACGGCATTGCTAGGTATATCATTTACCTCTAAATCACTATCGCCTAATCCCTGGCTGAGTACATTGATTACATTCACCGCAGAGCTAACTCTTAGTATTATCATCGTTGATAACAACTCATCAATCAGACCAGGACTTAGCTTGGCTGCTTCAGCATTCAACTCCTCAGGACTTACCTTAGTCCTAGGTCTCTCCGAGAATATGGCACAGAATTCCTCAGTCCTCATGGATTCCTCGTAGGTACCTATCATCTTCGCATACTCCATAATTTCATCCTTATCAAGCCCAATCAACGGCCTATATATCGGCACGTCTATGCCGTGCTCGATAGCCATCAGATTATGAAGGGTCTGTGACGACACCTGCCCTAGGGATTCACCGGTGATCAGACCAAGGGCATTTATGGACCTGGCAACCCTGGCACCAACCTCATAAAGCACCCTCTTAAAGAGCACATTCCATAAATGGGGATTAACCTTAGCCCTAAACTCACTAACTATCTTCGAGCAATCGATTATGAATAGCCTAGGGTCATAACCAATGGACCACTTACTAAATAAGGCATGAGCTACCCTAAGGAAGTTGATCACGTCTACTGGATAGGCTAATGAGCAAAATAACGCATCAACGTAGGAGCCACGCCTCATCATGAACCAGGCAGCCACAGGTGAGTCAAAACCACCGGATATCAACGCTAATAATTTACCCTCAGAACCAAGCGGCAAACCACCAGGCCCCTTCACAATGTCTGTGAACAAATACGCAATGTCATTCCTAATCTCCATAAACAACTCAATATCCGGCCTCTCTAGATTAACCCCATTACTCATAGGCTTTAGGGCCGCGCCAACTACCTTAGCGACATCCATTGATGTGAATTCATGCTTACCAACCCTATGAACCCTAACTGCAAACGTCCTACCCCTAACTAACCCACCCCACTCCTTAACCGCTATGTTAACTAAATCATTAAGATTATTGAACTTGTAAGCCCTGGCTGGCGATACTGATTTGACCCCAAATACCCTACTAACAAGGTCAACACTCTCCTTAACCCTATCATCGCTAACCTCCACAAAGAGTCTACCCTGAGAACGCTCAATTCTTGAGTCAATACCTAAAGCCCTCAATCCAGTATTGATATGATGAGCCAACAACCTCTCCATCCTAGACCTGGTACTGGGTCCCTTAATCGCAACTTCACCATACCTAACAATGAGGATTACCATTCATGATTCATGATTATGCAAAGGATAAAAACCATACTCAGCAAAGACCAATCTCATCAAGTCTCAGTCCCGTGGAGGTTCAGCACCGCTATGTATGCAACGAAGAAAGAATTAATTTCCCTTACTCTAAATTAAGCATGCCCCGTTGGCGTGGGCTGACCAAGCTTGGGCCATGCCCAACCGATGAGGCTCGGCTCCTCCAATACGGGGCACAACCTTATCCTAAAGCCTTAATGGCTGTAATGGTATTGACTCCTCATTAGTCCCATTATTAGTTATTGTAAGTATGTCAATACCATCACCAGACACAGGATCTCTCGATATGCTTTGGCTAATCGCCTTTACTGCCAAATCCCTTGCCTCCTTAACGCTCATGCCCTGCTTATAACCGCTCTCGAGTATTGCAATGGCCAACTTAGTCCCTGTACCGACCGCTGCATAATCATCCTCTATCAATGAACCCAGAGAATCCATAATGAAGAGGTGCGGACCTTCATCATCAACACCACCGACTAGAACCTCCACAAAGTATGGAAGAATCCTGTTGGCGAAGAGTACGTAGGATAGGAGCTTGGCTGCCGACCTTATGCTCGGCCTTGTCTTCGTGTCTAGGGCGTAGAGTGACATGTATGCCTTAGCAATCTTAGTCAATACCTGCATATCGGCGAGTATCCCTATTGATGCGATGCCGATGTTATCATTGACCTTAAACACCTTCTTACCTGACCTACTAAACATTGTGAACCCGTAGGCAACCCTCTTCTCAGCTGCGAGTACCACACCATCACTGGCCCTTATACCTACGGCCGTCCCCGTGATTAATTCCTCAATTGAAGACATCAAAACCATTAATCAGCATACCTTTAAAAAGTTATACCGGTACGTAGGAATTAATGAGCGTACTCGTTAGGAGCTATGACGATATATCGATAGAGTGCGATACCAACTATGGTAAATACATTATTAACGGCGTTAATTATGTACCATGCACTATAAAAGGGCGGGACCTGGATAGGGCAATAAACATTCTTAAGAACTACATATTGGGCAATGCGGTACTTAAGGAATTGATTATTAACGCCCTAAGTAATGATGAGGTCAGCATTAAGATACCGGTAACAGTATTAAGCAAGGGCAAATCTATTGGCGAGATTGTAGACTCATTAGTATACTTATTAATTGGCGTTAGACAGTGTCTCAATACCTTGGATAAATAATACTTTAATCCTAGGCATAGTGAACCAAGTTATAAATGAGGCAGGACACGGTAACTAGGGGGGTCATTGGTGCTGTGGCATATGTCATAAGCGTCTTGGAGTCTGTATACGTGCTACTTCAGGTATTCAATGGTAACCCCAATTATTACTCACTTAACCTATTGATGAAGGAGTCCCTGGGCATTATTGGCCCTACGGCTCAGGATATCGGCCAATCACTCATTATTGGGCCCATGCTTATGAGCGGGTACCTACCTATATTCATTATCATAATGATAGTGCTCAGCAACTTCGTAATAGCCCTATACATGTATAGGATAGGTAGGTTAAGGGGTCTAGGTAGTTCCATGATCATCATGGTGGCGATAACGTCCCTTATTAATGCATCTCTATTGACTGTAATGAGTAATCCATGGCAACCTCAGGTAATTGCGGTTGCCGCTGCAATAGCGATGTATTACTACGTCAATACTGATAGTAAGGTTGTTAGTACGGCCTTAGCGGCATTAACCGCATTAATTAGTCCAGAGGGTGCATTGCTTAGTATATTCATACCAATAACCCATTGGTTGGTCACGAGGAATTTCAATGAGTCTGACGAGTACGTAGCAACGGTAGGGGTCATCGCACTAACCTATTACATGTTGGCAAACACCTACTCAATAATTCATGTATTGACGTTTCAGGGAGTATTGAACCAAGCCATATATAACCTGGCCACAACGGCATTTATACAATTGGTAAGTGTTGGCACGGCCGTACCAGCCCTCATAGCGGCAGTACTAGGTGGTGTCGGTTTTATTACGGTAGTCCCAGCGGTACTGGCAATAACCCTTATTGAAGCAATAAGCATACTTAAAGAGAGAAGAATAGCCGCGTTAGTCTTGGGTGTCGCTCTATTAATGGCATTGTTAGCGTCACCACTATCACTATTCTGGCCGCCCTATCAGGGAACCGGAGACTTAGGCGCGAATTGGGCACCATTGAACCAGAACTTTACCAGCATTTACAATTTAGTGTCGATAGCGCCCAGCGGACGCATTGAAACGCCTATTTGGGCGTCTACGGCATCCCTAATGCTCAAGCCAGGTAAGGCCATTGTTGGTGAGGTTTCTGGGGTAAGGCCTGTGAATGGTACGTATGCGATATGCGGCGGTTATCAATTGATCATTAATGGCTATAGTGGAGAACCACTAATCAATAATTACGACGTAACAATAGCCAGGCTAATCACGAACTCCACAAGCTATACCGAAAATGAGGGTCTAACAATAATGAGCGGAACATACCAAAGCAGGTTCCTAATCAGCACGGGAGAACTCACAATACCGCCTGGCAATTACATGGTTAGCACTGAAATAAGTATTACGTCAGGTAAGGCCTTCATGAACATGTCCATGCCACTAACCATATCAACACCACTAAGTGGCACAGTATTACCAGTAAGTGCCTACTCAACAATATCCTTCAACCTGAGTATAAACTTCACGGGAAAAATCCTTAGAATCATTATTTACGGAACATCCTATTCAGAGGAACAAGCCAACTTAGCATTAACTATACTTAAGAGAGGGCAAGTAATCACGAAAGCTACGAACATAGCACCGCCAATAACCCAGGGATTAAAGCCATACCCAATAAACTTTGATGTAAGTACTAACGTAACCCCAGGTATCTACGAAATCTCCATAACCACAGACCAACCGCTAATACTCTATGTAAGCCAAGGCATGGGTATGCAAATATCTAGTAACAATGAGACGACTACATACCCAGGTGAAGTACCCACATACACAATAATATACACAGTATTTGAGAGAAAGGCTGTGAGGTTTTCATGGGCGCAGATAATCCTCAAAACGCCTAGCCAAGTAATTTCCACGAACATAACTGGAACAGGGAACTATGCAATTAAGGGTAAATTCTCAACAAATAACTGGATTAATTCCTCAATAGTACTACTAATAATTACAAGTACGCCGGTACTTCCTGTGAATGTGACAATAAGCCCAATAACAATAAAATCCCTAGAACCAGGTAGATGCCCAGTACAGCCAATAACATGGATAGCCACCAAGCCAGGCAAAGCCATATTAATAATGCTGACTGGGTTACCATTAGCCGCAATATTACCTAACTTACCACGACTGGCGGTAAGCAGGAAGGCTAGAAAATACCTAGTCATACTGGGCCTTGCACTGATGCTGCTATTCTACGTAATTTGGGCCCTGGGCTTCACAAACCTGGCACCACAGCTATATAGCCCAGGCGTGTTGAGGATATTCGGTATACTTTTTATAATAGGACTGGTGATTGTGCTGGTGATGTCGTTTATGGTTAAGCCTAAAGACCTATGACATTTAACATTAAATGGTAGTGCTTACGAGGAATCACGGTTAAGACGTATAAGCGCTTTGAAAGGAGATAGAAACTATCTATTTCTATTTAGTAACTCCATAAGCTCACCATAACGCCTAAGGAACTCACGACCTAAATCACTCAATTTATTAAACCTACACAACCTCCTACTGCCAGGCCCACAATAATCATCATACCTATCCACAAAACCCAAATCCCAAGCCAAAAGCAGCAAATCCTCACCATAACCCCACATACGTAAAAAACCAAGTAACTCCCTCGTATATGGATCACGACCCCTACGAGAACTAAACTCCTCAATAGTCTCAAGCAACCTCGCTAAACCCAATATGGGGATTTCCTCTCGTGAGTTCATTGCGTTACCAATAATTAGTAACTAAATAAGTAAAACGAAGGTGCTTGGTAGTCTGCATGGAGAAGAGTTTATAAGAGCGTTACTAATTATTGGTAACGCAATCAACCATTGAACTG
>ERZ1669250.550-NODE-550-length-16150-cov-15.973656_pt1 | contig 16150 bp, 19 predicted proteins | sample MGYA00579295_ERZ1669250 | MGnify/ENA primary metagenome ERZ1669250 (study PRJEB41166, sample SAMN08046056) | hot springs metagenome | biome: hot spring; feature: acid hot spring; material: thermophilic sediment; isolation source: thermophilic sediment from acid...
TAAAGCTTTATGAAAAACTTGGTTATAAGAAGGTGTCTTTCATAATGATGAAGGGGGACCGGCTTAATGGTCTACCATGAACTGCTTGCTGTAGGTTATGTTTATGCTGTTGAGAGTGAAAAAAAGGTCGAAGAACATCAATATCCAAGCATGATAAGGTTTTACAAATCAAAAAGAGAATGCAAATCTTCTACAGAGCTACTAACATTCCTTCATTCTTTAAACATAAATTTTGGAACGTATTATATTGAAACTTCTGAAATTACTGGCTTTTTAGGTAAATACAAAGCATTTAATACAGAATTAAAGCTAGAAGGCTATGCATATGTATACTTTAGAAGCTTTCCTACTTTTATCAATTCTATAACCGTTTTAATAATTTTGCATCCAAAAGAAATTGAGACTCACGAACTTATTGAGTTCAGGAACAAGGATTCGTTTCAAGTAGAAGGAGTACCGCTTGAAAGTTTTATAACTTCTCTTTTGCCAACTCTGAAATTAAAATATAAAGAAAAATATGAAGCTGTATTCTTAAAGGAAACAGAAAAACCAGATGATAGAGAATTGTATGGGATAATTGAATCAGATCCAGGATATGTTGATATAAGTTTAAACGTGATTAATGATGTTGTTTCAAAAAATGCTTCAATGATTGAAGGTATAGACTTATTTTATTCAAAAAACGGCATGACGGTAATGTTTTACGATGATCCTTTGAATAAATACCTGTCCATAACTAACCTTAGCATACATAACTTTCCAGAAAACATAACGAGCGAATTTAAAGAGTGTAAAAATTACACTGATATTCTGGAGCCTTATCTTCCTGTTTTTATCGACTACTTGGTTGAGATTGAACCTTTGAGGCTTCAGCACTTTTTACTATCTCTTTATGAAATCAAAATAAGGTTAAGCGAAAGGACAAAAAATCAAATGGCAAAGTTAAAGGCAGAGCTGACGGACATGCTTGATTTTTACTACACGATAGCTTCAACTATTTACAGAGGAGTTAAACGGGCCATTGCAATAGGAGAAGAGGAAATGGGCATCAATGATTTGAAGCTTATTTTTAATGAAAAAATGAACCTGCTAAGCGAGTCTATTGAAATGTATCATGAGCTCGAACTTGAACGCTGGAACATGCTATTTACATACACTTTGGCCGCAATGGGTTTAGCCTCTTTGTTAGAGGCCTTTTTGATAGCGTTTTTTAAGTGGGAAGGCCCTATAAACATCGCTGTATTGATAATTTTCGGGTCTTTTATATTTATATTGTTGGCCAGCAGCTTTTTTACGAAATTGATCAAGAAGAAATGAATGAAAAAATTCTTATACTATCATCTGTTAGCGCAATACTTTATGGTTTTTGGGGGAGTCTTATTGCTGTTTCGCTGAAGTTTGGAACGAATCCTGCTTCGGTTGGATTGATTGTGTATTTTTTAGCGTCATTAATAGGCTATGCTTTTTCAGCCAAAAACATAGTCAAACCGAAGAAAGAATGGGTTTTTTCGGGAGTACTTTTTGCTTTAGCTAATTATTCGTTGTTTAATATAATGAAATACAGCTATCTCTCTTCTGCTTACGTCTATATTCCATCTTCAATAATAATATTTTATCTTATATCTTTTAAGAAAAATAAACCTAAAAAAGAAGATACTGCCAGAATTTCAATAGCAATTATTCTTATTACAATAGGTATGATAATATCGCAGATAAACGGGCCTTTAAGCCTAAACGTTCTCGATCTAGGAATTGGGGTGTTGATAGCTGTTCTTTATGGTATTGCTTCCTATACTACTGCGTATTCTTCAGTACAAGGGTCTGAAATGATTGAAACATTCTGGATAACTTTATTTGAGATAGCTGTGTTTTTGCCGATTTTATTTTTAACGGGCTCAGAATTTACACCTTTAGGAACAATTTTCGGAGCAATTGCTGGAATATGTGTAAGTTTTGGACTTTATCTTGAGCTTATCTCATATAACATTAGCATACTTATAGGAGACAGGTTCAGACTGATGAACCTGATAAACGTCTTAACGAATCTGGATTCCGTTTTTATAGCAATAGCTTCAGTTTTGTTAGGAAGTTTTACAAATTTCAGCTTAGCAGGGCTTTTGCTAGTTTTTATAGGAGCCGGATTCTTTTTCAGATAGAAACGGCTTTTTATCGATGAGATTTTAAAATAATTTATTTGTTATTCAGATAAAACCTTGAGGTAAGTAATTGTTCTGCTTTAGCCAGTCTACATGGGCAACTGTATATCTCCACAGAATATCACATTTTGTATCATCAAACGGCCAAGGTGCTACGAGGACCACGTCGCCTTCTCTTATCCATATCTTTCTCTTTAGTTTGCCCCTTATCCTGCCAAGCCTCACCTTTTCGTCAGTGCACCTTATCATAGCGTGATCGCTGCCAAGCAGCTTTTCAACTACCCCCAATAACTCTCCCTGTTCAGGGAGAACCAGATCTTTAAGCTCAGCCTCGCTGAGCACCTTACGTTTTCCCATTTTCTACCCCAAACTAAATTACATTTACACATTATAACGCTTTTGCTCAAATCAGCAGAGCATCAACTAAAGAACCTTCGCTGACTCTTCCGGAAATTATAAGCAGAGCATCAGATTCTAAAAGAAACCTGAGAGTATGAGGTTTTACGTCTAAAATTTCGGCCAGTTTACAACCGTTATGATTTAAGATTTTTGCAAAGAAAACTCTTGTCCAGCCTTCTGGGACCTCTATGCTTTTCTTTAAAACGGCTTTTTCTTTGGTAGAAATCGTTGCGAACCCCATTTTTTGAAATATTTCAGGTAATATTACAAAAAAAGCAGTCACAGCTGCCTGTGCGTTTCCCGGAAGAGCTATAAGGGGTCTACCGTTAAATATGAAAAACCCCGTTGTCCTTCCTGGCTGTATCTTTATGCCTTTGAATACAAGCTTTCCACCTGAAGCTAGTACAGCATCGGTTGTGAGATCCCTGTTGCTTGCACCTGTTCCGCCTATGGTCAACAAAACGTCATACTTTTTTGCGAGCTTCAGAATTGCCCGTGATATTTTATCAACAGAATCCGGTACAGGACCCATCAGCTCAGCGCTGGATATCATAGATTCTGCAAACCGCTTTATTATAAAACCGGTTAAATCAGGACCTGTTCTGCCTACAAGCTCTGTTCCTACTGGCAGAATACCAACTTTTGGCATTTTGTATACTTTAACTCTTTTTATGCCTGCCATGCTAAGGAATGAAGCGGCTCTCGGGCTTAGAACTTTACCTTTCTCGATTACTGTTTCTCCTTTTTTACAGTCTTCGCCAGCATCTATAAAGTTCTTTTCAAAAGCTGTCTCAGTAACCGGAAGTAACATTCCTTGATTTATAGACGCCATTTCTTTTTTTATAACATACAAAGAATTAATAGGTAAAAAAGATCCCGTATAAACCTGATAAGTATCTTCCGCTTTTAAATGATAAGGAGGCCTAACCTTTAATGGTATCTCACCCTTTATAAAGTACTTTTCTCTTTTTGAAGAAACTACAAAACCATCCATCGTGCTCTTTGGCAGAACTGGAAAATTTTTTTCACAGACTACATCCTCAGCTATTATATGGTTTATCCCTTCAAAAAGTGGTGCTTGTTTTATTTTAGGGTTTTCTTTAAGCTCTGAGCCTATAATCATCTTCGCTTCCATAAGAGTAAGCGCTTCTTTGCTCACAATTTATTCTTGTACTTATATGTATGAAATGTTTTCCCTATTTTCAATACATTTAGCAAAATATGTTTCCCGGTAAAAGTTATTATCTGGAGCTGTAAAATAAGGCATATGCCTGAGTGGACTTTGGAAGACGGAAAATATCTTATAGATGTTGCAAGAGAAGCCATAAAATACTATGGAAGAACAAAAAAGTATCTTCAGTTAATCAACCCTCCTGAAAAGTACAGGGTCAGAGCCGGGGCTTTTGTAACTATAAAGAACAGACAGAAAGAACTTTTAGGATGCATAGGCAGGCCTTATCCTTCGGGAATTCTGATAAACAACATCATAGAATCTGCAGTAGACGCCGCCTATTTTGATCCGAGGTTTCCTCCTCTTGATCCAAAAGAAGCTGATAACGTGCTTATAGAAATAAGCATTCTTACGCCTCCCGAAGAAGTAGTTGTAAAAAGACCTGAGGATTATCTTAAGGAAATAAAAGTTGGAAGAGATGGGATAATAGTAGAGTGGGCTTTAGGAAGCGGTCTTCTTCTCCCTCAGGTTCCTGTCGAAGAAGGCTGGGACGTTGAAGAGTTCCTTTCGTATGGCTGTCTAAAAGCCGGAGCCGATAGAAACCTGTGGAGAAGAGGAGGGATAAGGCTTTACAGATTCAGGGCTTACGTTTTTGGAGAAAAGGAGCCAAAAGGAGAAGTAGAACAAGTTAACCTTGAATTATAAATGGTACTTTTCAGTTTACGGGACAGGGCTTGGGCACATAGCAAGAAGCCTCTGGCTTGCCAGACATCTTGATGGAGATAAATATTTCTCTAGCTGGGGAGAAGCGTTAAAAATAGCCTCTTTAAGCTATACGTCTTTCGATGCTACTCCTCTGGACGTTGTCTGGACAGAGGAAGGAAGGATGTCTTTTAAGAAAACTTTAAAGAGTTTCTACAAACCTTTCAGCACTCTTGCATTACAGATAAGAGAAGAACAAAAGCGAATAAACGGGCTCAACCCTTCTGCGGTTATATCAGATTCAAGGCTTTCACCGCTAATAGCTTCTAGGTTATCCGGAAAAAAGAGCGTTCTTATAATAAATCAGGCAAAGATCCTCTTTCCTCTTAGGAAAAACGTTTACCTTTTTCTAGAAAGGCTATTTGGAGAAATGCTTGGCGTTTTGTGGGATCTCGCAGATATGATAGTTTCTCCAGATCTACCGCCGCCATATAACATATCAAAGTTCAGCATGGAACTTAAAACAGTAGAAAAAAAAGTTGTCTATACTGGGTTCTTTGCAGATATGCCGGCTAAAAAGGTTGAGTGTAAAAACGACGGAAAATACAAGATATTTGCCCCAATAAGCGGACCAGCACCCACGAAGAAGCTTGTTATAGACCTTTTAATAAAAACCGCAAGGCTGCTTCCGGAAAACTATCAGGTAACCGTAAGCTTGGGAGATTTCAGCAAAAAAGGTTACAGGTTTGATGACGGAAAGCTAAGGATAATCGGCTGGGATGAAAACAGGGAGATCAACATGACATGCTCTGACGCTCTGATCGTTAGAGGGGGTCTGACCACTATAGGAGAAGGCATAATCTACGGAAAACCTATGGTGGTTTTTCCCATAGCCCTTCACGGGGAACAGGAACAAAACGCGCTCAGGGTTCAGGAGCTCGGATTTGGCCTTTATATGGATCAGTATAAAACAAAACCCGGCGATCTACAAGATAGTTTAACACTTCTGTTGAACGATGATAAATTTAAGAAAAAAGTAGAAAAACTTTCTAAGTTGGCCAGATCTATAAATACTCCAGAAAGGGTAAAAACTATCATGGAGGATCTTGTGCATGGCAAACATCCCTGAAAGCGGGATCTATGAAAAGGGCAAGCTGGACTTTATCAATGTTCTATCTGAAGCTTTAAAAAGAGATGCGGGGAAGGATGGTATAATACTGTATTACATAGGAACGGTAAAAGATCTAAGCAGGGATGGTAAGAAAGTCAAACAGCTTTACATAGAGGCTTACGAAGAGCTTGCTAATAAAAAGCTGAAAGAGATATGCTATGATACGGTAAATAAGTTTATGGTTAATGAATGCAGGATCTATCATTTTTCTGGCTATTTTTCGCCTGGAGAAACGCTTGTATTTGCTATAATATGGAGCAGAGATAGATCTCAGGGGCTTTCTGCTCTCCCTTATGTTATAGAAAGATATAAGAAAGAACCAACTATATGGAAAAAAGAAATTTATGAAGATGGAACGTCAAAGTGGTTAGAGGAATGATAGGACTGGGAATAGAAAGCACTGCCCATACCTTTGGAGCTTCTGTAATCAGTAATGAAGGAAATATACTTTCTAACTTAAAAGACGTCTACAGGCCTCCTCAGGGTTCTGGGATTCATCCTCGGGAAGCATCACGCCATCACTCTGACGTCGCCCCCAAGATACTTAAGGGCGCGCTCAAACAGGCAGCAGTAACTTACCAAGACCTTGATTTTATAGCGTATTCGGCCGGACCTGGACTTGGACCATGCTTGAGAGTAGGAGCTACTCTTGCAAGGTTCATTTCCGCCTATTATAATAAACCTCTTATTCCTGTGCATCACGGAGTTGGCCACATAGAGCTTGGGGCCCTTCTCACCGGTGCACAAGACCCGCTTGTGTTATTGCTTTCTGGAGGTCATACGATGATACTTTCCGCTCAAAGAAAAAAGTGGAGAGTTTTCGGAGAAACTCTGGACATAACCCTGGGACAGCTTATAGATCAGTTCGGGAGGAGTATAGGCCTTGCCTCTCCCGCAGGACCACAAGTAGAGGCGCTTGCTTTAAAAGGAAAAAAATTCATCCAGCTTCCATACGTCGTAAAGGGCAACGATCTTTCGTTTTCGGGAATTCTGAGCGCGGCCAAAAAAGCTTTAAAGAGCGTTAGCGTTGAGGACGTTGCGTATTCTTTGCAGGAAGTTGCTTTTTCTATGCTTGCAGAAACTGCAGAAAGAGCGCTGGCTCTAACAAAAAAATCTGAGATGATGGTTGTTGGCGGAGTAGCCGCCAACAAAAGGTTGAAGGAGGTTTTTGAGAACGTAGCCGGAAGGCATAAAAGCAGGCTTTTGATAGTTCCTCCAGAATATGCAGGTGACAACGGCGCTCAAATAGCTTGGCCTGGCGTGCTTTATCATAAGCTGGGTTACAGAGTTGAACCCGAAAGGGCAATTATAGATCAGTCATGGAGGATAGATGAGGTGGAAGTGCCTTGGAGAAACTGATAAGCCGGGGAGCTGAAGCAGACATATATATTGGAAAATGGGGGTTTTTGGATGCTGTTTACAAAGTAAGAGTTAAAAAACCATACATGGTCAAAGATCTTGATGTTTTTCTTAGAAAAAGCAGAACCATAAGGGAAGCAAAGATGTTAAGGGCTGCAAGAAGCTTTATTCCGACTCCCTACGTTTTCTACGTCGGATTAAAGACATATACCATAGTAATGCAATTCATCGAAGGACAAGTAATGAAAGATATAATAAAAAGCCAACCTGAACTTTCTTACGTTGCTGGGAAGTACCTAGCAAAGCTTCACAACAACGGGATTGCTCATGGCGATCCTAACACTTCTAATATGTTGCTTGACATAAAACGCAACACATGGTTAATGATAGACTTTGGTCTTTCGTATTATACAGAAAGAATAGAAGATTATGCTGTTGACTTTCACCTTTTCAAAGAGATCCTAAACGTACAGCATGTTGACGTTTATGATCAGGCGCTCAATGCTTTTTCTGAAGGTTATTTTTCAACCAGTAAGATAACAAAGGATAAATTTCTGAACAAGGTAGAAGAAATAGAAAAAAGGGGAAGGTACGCAAGAAGAAGAAACTTTGAGTTTTAGCTTCTGTAAATAAGTAATGGTACAAGCTGTTCTTCTTCTGTTAACCCTCCATGATGACCTTTAAAAGCTATATAATCTTTGTCTCCTTCAGGTCCTCTGTAGGAATATATTAGCGATTCAGGAACCTCTGGTACGGCCAAAATGTCTCCAAGCCTGTCCTGAAACCTTGGGTCAACAGACTCACCAAGGAATCCTTCCTTAAGGTATTCTTCCCTCGTAAACAGTTCAAAACCTTTTAGGTTTTCTTCAAAATGTTTCCTTACTTTTTCTTCATTCTTTACCTTCATAAATACAGCTCTTGAGTCTCCCCACGGTGGCATTTCGAGCAGCTCCATCAGAGAATCATTCGCTACATGGCTTACTGTATTGTCCGTCTGCCCGTGATCTGCAGTAAGCAAAAGCGTTAAACCTTTGATGCCTTCTAGCGAGTTTAAAAGCAGTTTTAGAAGGTCTGATGCTGAAGATAAAGTTTCAGGAGAGAACGGACCATAATGGTGCGATAGAGTATCAACAGTAGGTATGTACAGGTCCAGGAAAACATTTTCGTTTTCCTGAAGTATCTTTCTCGTTGCCTGAAAAGCATCCCATGGATAGTAATACCTTACCCTTTCAAGGCCCCGATGATAAAACTGATTTGTTGGCGTGTCATATATGCTAGCTGGAATTATAGAATATCCTGGTATTCCTTTTTCTGCAAGCCTGTCCCCTATTGGAACTGCTTTTTCTGAAATGTATCTAGTAAAGTTCTGATATATTAGTGGTAATGGAACTTCCTGCGAAGGGTGAGAAAGGTTTAGCATGTTGACTATAGTGCCGAGTTCTTTTATGTATGTTGTAAATCCCATTACGCCGTGTTCCCCTGGCGTCAATCCTGTATAAAAGCTCAGCATTGCGCATGCGGTTGTTGATGGAAATATGCTTGTAATCGTTTCATGCTCAAAATTTTCAAGCAGTCGTTTATCAATAAAACCTTTTTCTACCCCCTTCTCAAGCGTTTTTTCTCCAAAAGCGTCGAAAATGACGAGCACAAATTTTTGGCTTTTTTCAAAATTTTTCCTTAGAGGTTTCCTGTCACTGTTCAAATCAAAGTTTTTCAGTATACTTCCATAGATGTTGGAAATGCTTCCTCCGTTATAATCTGGTTTTAAAAAGTTCATTTTGGAAAATAAAATTAATGTCCCCATGAATTTAAACATTACTGTAAACTCTAGAATAGCCTATAAACAGCACGTATAAATATATTTGAGATGCCCGAGATATGGTTACCGTACGGGGAGCAAGAAGTATCATTAAAGCTTAAACGGGAGGATATGGATGAACTTGTTTCTATCAAGCCTCCTGAAAGCATATCAGAAAAAACAGAAGTTAAGTACTACCTTACTGATGGATCTGAATTTTCTGAAAATTTAGTAAAAGAAAGGATGCCAGAGCTTAAGCCTTTGGAAGTAACAGGCTTAAAAAAAGAGGAAATAGTGGATGGCTATCTTTTCAGTTATCCTGAGGCTCTTAAAGAAACGCTAGTAGTTTGTTCTGTCAGGGTGGATCATGTTTACTGGTTTAAGGGCCCTCACAGCGTTATTGCTGAAGCTTTTGGTGCCAGAGAAGAGGCTATCAAAAGAAAAGAGAAACCGGGAGCGTGTGAAGAGGACGGGGCCGTTTGGTTTTCTAAAAGGCTTTTGGAAACCAGCGGCGCAAAAGCTTTTTGTTATTTTGGTAATAAAGGGAGCTATATCACGGGAGATGGCATAACTGTCTATGAAAAGCTAAAAGAGTTTTTTGTAAACAACACACAAAAGCACAGACAAAAGGGATTTGTTATAGCTTCTGCCGGAGGCTTCCCTTACGATCTTAACCTAAGGGAGGCTTTGCTTTCCTTTTATGGCATTTTTGGCGTTCTAGAAGAAGGTTCAGACGTTTTACTTCTTGCAAAATGCAATAATGGGTTGGGTGATGAGGGGCTCAGGTCTGCTCTTCTAGGGATTAACGGTGAAAGTCAGGCGTTGAATGTTTTAAAAGAGCTGCACAGTAAAGCCAAGGTTCATATGGTTACTTCACTTCCTTTTGCTTATTTAAGAAAGCTAGGAATAGAAGGGTACAGCAGCCTTACAGAAGCTTATGAAAAGATAAGAAAAGAAAAGAAAAAGGCCTTTTTAGTTGAGAACGCTTACCTCTTCTGTAAAAAATAAAAGGCTCAGTAAGGTCCTTTTTCTCCTTTGCAGTAAACAACACCCTTATATCTTCTTATAAAAGAAGGACACAGGTAACAGACTATAAAAGGGACCTGTTGCTTTACTACTGGGCAATCAACGTACTCTTTTTTCATTGATGATATAAGTCTGTTTCCTATTCCTCTTAATTCGCTTAACTTTTCCTCAGGAACTTTAAATGATTTTGTAGCCTTTTTGACCTCCACTTGAAGTGCTTTTTCCATGCATCTATCTGAAACCTATAAAGCCTTAAAGCTTTCGCTCCACTTCAGGTAGGCCATGACCATCTCTGAGCTTACGCTTGGCTTTCTCTGTTTTATCACTACTTTGAAATCATTCATGTTTATCGGTCTTGGTTTGCTGATGGGATTTAAGGCTTCTCCTGACTCAAAAAGTTCCCTTACGACATTAAGCTGAACCGCCTGCACTATATCCTTTATGTCACTGCCCGTATAACCTTCAGTAAGCTTTGCAAGCTCTTCAAGCTTTACATCGGTTGCCAGAGAGAGCGGTTGGGTGTAAAGCTCAAACATTTTCTTTCTTGCGGCCATAACAGGCAACCCTACGTATATTCTCTTTTCAAACCTTCTCAAAAACGGAGGGTCAAGCGACCAAGGCTTGTTCGTAGCTGCAAGTATGTAAACCGGAGTTTTCTTTCCTTTTTCGCTTATGCCGTCCGTTTCTTTGAGGAACTGGTTTCTTACTCTTATCTCTCCTCCTACCTCCTGAGACCTTGTGCCAAATAGCGAATCGACTTCATCTATAAATATTATTACAGGTTTTCCCTCCTGTTGCGATATGTCCCTTGCCTGCTGGAAAAGCCTTGCAACGTTCTTTTCAGCTTCACCGAGCCACTTGCTCATTATGCTTGCAGCGTCTACTGAAAGAAAAACAGCGTCTATTTCAGCCGCAGTAGCTGCAGCCAGCATAGTTTTACCACATCCAGGAGGACCATACAAGAGTATTCCTCTGGGCCATCCTAAAGGAAATAGGTCCGGTCTTTTGTTTGGATATATTATGGCATCCTGAAGTGCCCTCTTCGCTTCATCAAGACCTATAACCTGATCGAACTTGACTTCTGGCTTTTCTTTCATTACAAGGTCATCAAAGTTTGCTCTTAGCGTTTCAACGCGTCCTCCGCTTGTGGATGGTGTTTCTTCTGCTTCTCCATCGTTCAGACCCCTTATTCTCTGAATCTCTGCTATTCTGCGTTTGTATGCCTGTGCCCTTTCCATATATATCTGGTTTAGTTGATAGTTTGGGTAAAGGTTTATCAGCTTCATCAGCATCTCGATTGCCTTCTGGTACATCAGAATAGCCTGTGGATAGCTACCTTGGGAATCAAGCTTTATGGCTTCGCTTGCATACTTAGCCGCAAGACTTTCCAGTTCTTGAGCAGCCTGGTAACTCATTTTATATCATCTCTGCGTACTCTCCTTCTTTTGCAGCCTTAATAAGGAAGCTTCTTAATTCTTCCTGTTCATTGTCAATCTCCAAAGACTTTTCTATGGCTTCTTCAAGTATGTTTTCTGCGCCCATATCTGAAAACAGCTGTATAGATTGTCCCTGTACAGTTATTGTACCAAAGTACTGACCTGCTTCGCTCAGCTGCTCAAAAAGAACAGAATAAGCTTCAGAAAGGGCCTCAAGATCCGGTTTAAGCTTAGAAATAGCCTGGTTAGTTTCCTTAAAAGATTCTATTACAGAATTTAAATCGTTGTAGCTATCAAGCCTCAGCATAACCCTCAAGAGCAGGGCATCCAGCTTGTCCACCACTTCATATATCTGACTGAGAATCTTGGCTTCTCTAGCATATATTGCCCTCTCTTCCTGGCTTCTGCTCTTTTCAGCTCTTATGCTAAATGTGTCGATTTTAACTTTAATCCTCCACCTGACAGTAAGCAGGTTGTTCCTGTACTTCGATAGCTCAAGGTAAGCATCCCTAAAAGCTGGCTCCTTTTTCTTGAAAGGATTTATACTAAACTTCATAACAATACACCAGTTTTTTAATAAAAGAACAATTTATCAGAAAAGGTCATAAAAAATTAACAAAAAGAAAAAATAGAATTATTCAGGTTATGCTTAAATCTGGTGCTTTTCTCCTTCGGGAAGGCCGATTGACCCGAGGTCTGGCAGCTTCTCTTTCATCTTTGCTTCTGCTAGAGTGCTCGCTTCTGCAAGTATCCGCTCTGCATCTTCGTTCGCAGCTTCGAAGTTCAGTGTAGATCCGGTCAGCTGTCCAGCATCCACGAGTATGCTGCTGAGCAACGAAGATATTTCTGATATTTCCTGTTCTGCTGATGGCATTACCTGCATCAGTCCTGACCTTACGTTCTTTATTACGGCCATTGCTGGAGCAAGAGTTACCACCACATCTCCGAGGTCTGTTACAGTAGTTAGCCTTGTTACGATCTGCTCGAGTGCTAGCTTTGCCTGGTTTATCATCTTGTACATCTTTCTGATTTCAGCAAGTTCATTAGCATATACAGTTGCATGGTCAGAGTCGTGCTTCTGGAGGTAGTTTACGATTTTCTGGAATAGCTGTGAGTCTTTCTCTTTAAGCCTGTTTGCTGCGTTATCAAGCTTTGTTATCTGTATCTGGAGCTGCCTAACAGCCTGTTCTATCCTTGGTTTTAAGGGCCCCTCGGGCCTTACGGCTCCTTTTATCCTGTTACCTAAACTTTCTCCTTCAGGTTGATCCCATCTTTTTGCAAATTCGCTCATTGTACCCTTTACTTATAAAAAAGAAAATATGATGTTGATGTAACCGAACTTTGCTGTCACTTAAGGTACATACCTGGCTGGTGACAAAAATTTGAGGATTTTGTCAAAAGGTTTCACCATTTTATAATAAAACTTGATTCTTAGAATGTTTCTATATGTCTGAATACTCTAAGCTTATTCTTAAGCTTATGGAGCTTGGTTTTACCGAGTATGAATCTAAGGTTTACTTAACGCTCCTTACAAAAGGTCCTCTCTACGCCAGCGAGCTGGCCCTTCATTCTGGCGTCCCCAGGACAAAGATTTATGAAGCCATCAAGGGGTTAATGAAAAAACAGTTAGTTGAAGCATACGGCAGTCCAAAAAAGTTCTCAGTAACGGCTAACCCAGAACCCTTTGAAACGATTCTGGCAGAAGAGGAAAGAAAATACAAGGAGGTTAAAAGCCTAATAAACGAAGTAAAGGATCTCAGTCAGAAGAACGGCATAACACAGCTTAAAGGAAACCTCCAAATTCTGGGAGAGGATGCTCTGGATAACGTATTTAACGACTTTCTTAAACGTGCTAGGTACAGCCTTTACATAATAGCTGATCAGCAAATCTTTCAGCTCTTAAAAAAACATGAAAAACAGCTGATGTCAATCATGCTTTCAGAGATCAACTTAAACATCTTAATACCATACAACGATGAGGACATGATAAACGAGGCAGTTTCACTGGATCTCCCGGTGAAGGTTGGCAAGCTTTTTGACCAAAAAGGCATGGTGGCTGTTGATGAAGAAGTTTTTCTGATCCATAACCCCGAAACTGGAGCTTCTACTGTAATAATTCAACCATATATAGTTAAACTCATAATAGAAAACTCGCTCAAAAAAAGCTTTGACGGGTCCCTTGAGCTGAAAGAATACATAAAGTTCCTGCATACTGGCTTCTCGGAAGACCTTATAAACTTGAAAGTGGAAAGCGATGCTTACAGAATCTTTTTTTACAGCGCCCTCAAGACGCTGAAGGAGGATGAGCTCAAGAAAATTTCTTATAAAATGTTAGAAAGCTACAAGACCAAGACAAACGTTTTTGAAGCAGAAGCAAGATCTGCCCTACCTGCTTTTGTCGAGCTCATAAAAACGGACATAAAGAACGGGGAAATCAAATATGATGAAACAACGAGGATGATTACGGTTGAGCTAGAAGATTCACCAGAACTGCCACCCTCTCCTTGGTTTTTTATGATGAAAGCATACCTTAACTCTCAGGGTAAAGATCTTGAAAAAGTGGCCAGCATAAACGGAGAAAAGAAGACCATTTTACAGTTTAAAGTACCATGGGAGATAGAGGATATACTATTCTGAGATTTTACCTATTCTTTCTTTGATTTTAATTCCTGAAGATAAGCATCGTATACCTGTTTTACTTTTTCTGCTGAAGGTCCTGTGCCCTCAACAACTCCACTCTTGGTAACCTTTATTTTATCCATAACTATTATAGCTCCTATGTCTTCTCGTAGCTTTACCATGTTGGGGAAAACCCTGTTAAGCCTGTCAGCAAGTCCTTTAAGATCAAAAAGCTCTTCAAGTAATGTTATCTTCTTGACAACTTTAGAAGAATAAACAATCCTTATGGTTGTTTCTGCCTTTATTTCAATTATTAAGTTCAGTAAAGGGTCTACAGCTATAAGGGTGCCCTCTACCTCTCCTTCTTCAGTATCAACTCTGACCCTTTTACCAACAATCGACGAAAGCTCCTCAATATACTTTTTTTCAACTAATGATGACAATCTAACTTATTATGATTTCCACTTTATATAAAGCTTTTACTGAACACTTTGAGCTTTTATAAAACTTAAAATATTGCTCAAAAATATGTCTTATTTCTTACGGGTTATAAGCCAATGGTCCAAAACCTGCGCCCGAAAGGTATATCCCGATTGCGAATATTATCAAAAGTATTATTATAGCTATTATGTCTATTCTCTTTATAGTGGGCTCGTTATAATAAGTCCTCTTTGGCATTGCCCTGAACCCCCTTATGTCTGCAGATGTTGCTATGTTTTCGGCAGAACGTAATGTCCAGATCACAACTGAAGCAACTATAAGTATTACCAGTTTTGTCTGTTCCCAAGCCCTTTTCAGGTACTTTGAAATGTTGCCTTCAAATCCCCCACTAAACTCAAATCCCCTAGATCTCGCAGCGTCAGTTATTGTTATTGTCGACTCGAGTATCTTTGGTATAGAAGTTATGCCCACAATAAGCCCGAAACCTATTTCAACGGGTATCTTAGACTTTTCTAAAGAAATCAATATATCAGAAGGCGAACTAGTAAAAACTAGAAGGAAACCTGAAGCTATACCTGTTGAAGCCCTGAACGCTATCTGTAATCCGTAAAAAATACCCTGCACAGAGAAACCATAAGCGCCTATACTTTGGAACGCCGCAGGAAAGAGTATCAGGAACGTATCTCGACCAAAAAGCTCTGCAAGAGTTTCAGGTGGAGTAAACATGCCTTCTGTCCAGGCTGTACCTATGAACGTAGCAAGCGTTAGAGGCAAAACTATCCTGTATTTAGCTATAGGATCCGTCGTCCACAGATAAAGAAGCAGTAACGCAATCAAAAATATTGCAGATATCCACCATATTGTCATTGCGCCTATGGTAGTCAGGATTATAGCCAGCAAAATCTTTGTTCTAGGATCCAACTTATAAAGAAATGACTTGCCTGATACGAACTGAAAGAGCGATATATATCCTCTAAAGCCTATCACTTTCCAGATCAGATATATAGTTAAAGCCGGACCCATTGTTATTAAAACTATAGCCAATACCCAAGCTTCTATTACTTCCATATACCATGGAAAATTAAAGAAATTTTATATATAAATTTTTCTAGCCAACTTGCTGCGATGAATACCTAAGTTTTGTGCAAAATTCTAAGCAAAGTGTACTTTAGAATAGAGCACCATGTGCATTTGTATGGGCTTTTGATCAAACCTGCATTCCAGCATAAATCAATGACAGGAATTTAGGTGCCTTATCAAGCAAAAAAATCAGCTTATCAGCTTTTGTTAACTGAATCAGGCACGCTGTCATCTAACCATAAACTCCTCCATCCAGAGCAAGGCTGCAGTTATCTAAGCATGGGACCCCTGCTGTACTTCAGGTATTGCTTTACAACAGGCGTTTCCTCTGAAAAGTACAGAACGATTGCGTTGCCCTTCCTTATGAACCAGCCCCTTGCGCACGAAAGCTTTTCAACGAACGCCTTTACCCCTGTTTTCTTCTTTGTTATTCCCGAGTTGATGAAGTACGATATCATGTTAAATGCAATGGAAGAAAGCAGGATAACGTGCCTTATCCCGTTATACCTCCTTGTCCTCAGGTTCTATGGAGCCATGACCTGTCTGCTTTTATGAACGCCTCAATGCTCTGCCTTTCGTTGTACATCTTGAGGATCGTTTCCGCAGGGTAAAGGATGTCGGGCAGGTTTGTTATTATGTGGAAGTAAACGTAGTCGCCGTTTTTCTTCATCCTGAAGACGACTATCCTGGATTTATGCTTTGAACCTGTTACCTTTGCCCTCATCTCGCCGTACGCCAGTTCGTCAGGCGAATTTGGTATGGCTATCCAGTTTTTGATCCTTCTTGAGAACC
>ERZ1669250.551-NODE-551-length-16097-cov-2.970764_pt1 | contig 16097 bp, 11 predicted proteins | sample MGYA00579295_ERZ1669250 | MGnify/ENA primary metagenome ERZ1669250 (study PRJEB41166, sample SAMN08046056) | hot springs metagenome | biome: hot spring; feature: acid hot spring; material: thermophilic sediment; isolation source: thermophilic sediment from acid...
AGAGATGATTTTACCACTTCCAGCAAACGCCTAACTCCACTGTAAAACTTACATTGAATGGAGCTAACAACATTAATATATCAATTGATACTTAATACATTATGATATCTATTAAATATATTCTGGACGCCAAATTATCCTCAAAGGATGCTATCAGATTTGAATTGCCTCACAGTGGAGGTAGGTGAAGTTGGAGAAATTAAAAGATGACTATGTTTTCGAAGGCACCGAAGGATCGGTTCAAAAAATCCTATCTATTATAGTGGAACTGGATAAGAGTGGGATAATTGATATATTATACAGGATGACCAAGGATGAGGAGGTTATAAACTCATTAAAGAAATTGCTATCAAGCGGTTTCCTTATGAATCTTATTGATAACTCAGAGGTTATAGCAAATTCTCTCACTACGATAGATCTCGGAATGTTTCCACATTATACAAATGCTATAAAGGCTGTAGAAAATGCAATAAAAACTGAAGATGTGGAACCTGTTGGCGGACTGAGCGGAATTCTTCAGAAAATAAAAGACGACGATACTCAGAGAGGTATAGGCATTGTACTATCACTACTTAAGAGTCTGGGAAAGACATGCTCTGAATCCGAAGGATGTCCATTTAAAGGGAAAGAATGAGGAGATTTAGTTACTATTTGTTATCTCCTCAGATCTTCCAATCTCTTTTCATATTCCTCTTTTGAAATTTCTCCTCTAGCATATCTTTCTTTTAGTATCTCTTCAGCTCGGTCGTCGTAATCGTGAATACCAGAAAATGCCCCGAAGAAGAGGTATATGAACAGCACTATCACGAGTATGGAGATTATGGCCATTATTGGCATGAATATATACATGCCATAATATGGATACCCCATCATACCATAGCCCAACCCTCTGTATCCTACACCGTAATAGATTGTTGGAATCACGCTGAGGATCACAACTAGCGCTATCATAGCTATAAGCGCCCAAATCACAACACTAAGATGATTTTTCATATTAATCAATAGAATGAAATACCTGATAAACCTGACTTGAAATACATTTCAGAAATGTATTTTACCCAGAAGAAAAATCTCGTTCGTCATGCCGTATCTCCTTCTCTGTATGATACCTTTGTTTTCAAGCGCGTTAAGTATCCTTGAAACTGTTGCGGGAGAAAATCCAGAGTCCTTTACTATTTGATTCTGCATTGCACGACCTCCATATCTTTCAATAATTGCTATGATCGTCTTTTCATTGTCAGTTAGATCAGTTGAAATTATTCGCTCTTTATCATCCAATTGATTATGCTTTCCATAAATGCTTACGAATGATCTGATCGATAGAACAAGAATAATGCTGTTTATGCCAATGATAAGGCCGTAAAGTATCAGTGTGATACGATTTATTTTTATCCCATACATTATCGTGAACAGCATCACCGAAAACGTGGAGACCAGTATTATAAGTGAAACTAGAGATACCACTAGCATTGTAAATAGATACCTTACTATCCCGGAATCAGGGGTGAACTTATCCCTTTTTTTAGATTTTGTATCAGACATAATGATCCTGTTTCGTGCCCGCACGAATTTTCATCCATCTGCTATTATATCCTGCTTTCTCAATCATCAGTGAATCATGCCTTCTAATATATAAGTAGATAATTTATTAATAATTTCTTGAATGATCAGCATCTTGATGGTTACCTCCTAAAAACGGAAGATTCATCTTTTCCAGAAATGCGTTCTATGGTTTTCTCGTAGAGTCTTTTAGAATGAACGAAAAGGCTCTATCGTACTATTTCCCAAGAGAGCATCCTCTTTAATATATAAAGTACAGGAATTTTTAGGTCTGATGATTCTTGCTGAAAGCCAGATCCTATCTATTCTTGGAAGGTTGAGCGATTATTTTTCCAGGTATATTATCTTAACAGTCAAGTCAATCGATAGCTTCCAACAAGATCGATTAAGCGAATGCATCGTAATGCATCAAAATTTAAATAATGGAGGCAAATATTGAACTTGCTTTATGGGACCATTGTAACAGAATCGAGTAGGGAATGACTGGCCCGACTTTATGCCTGTGATGGTTGAAAGTATTGTGTGGTTCCGAAGGTGAGACCGCGCAGGAACTTCTCAGAGAACGATGAGAAGATGTCAAAAATGAAGGCGAAACGATATGGAGTCTAATAAGGATAATGCAGATAGATATGCAAGTGAGGCAAAGGATGCCATAAATTTTGGTGATTACGATAAGGCGATAAGCAATATTGAAAGGGCCATTAAAGCGAGCCCGAGGGATGTTTCATATCATCTAATAAAGGCTGACGCGCTCTACAAGAAGGGCGATTATGAGGGGGCACTTGACGCACTTAACTTCGCAGAGACACTTGATCGTAACAATCCAGAACTACATTCTCTGAAGAGCATATGCTATGGATCAATAGGAAAGTTTAAGGAATCGAAGGAGGAGGCCATAAAAGCCATAAAGGCCGACCCAAACTATCCTTTTGCATACTATAACAAGGCAAAATCTGAACAATACCTTGAGGAATATGAAGATGCAAAGAAAGATCTTCAAAAATATCTCGAGCTACAGCCAAACGACCCGGATGCGTATCTTGATCTTGCCGAAATGAGCTATAATGAGGGCGATTACAAAAAGGCTCTGCAGAATGTTAATACCGCTATAAAGAAGGATAAGGAGAACGTAGATGCCCATGATCTGAAGCTCAACATTCTGCTTGCCCAGAAAGATATAGAGAGCTATCTGAAAGAGCTGCTAGAGGCATTTAAAGATACTGAGGATTTCAAGTACATAGGCACACTTGTCGACACCCTAAAGAATGTTGGATCTTATGATACAGCCGAGGATATACTTAAAGAATTCATAAAGATCTATAAGGGGGAACCATTTTTATATGATGCTCTCGCAAGGGTATATTACGATGAAGACAGAAAGGATGATGCATATAAAATATACGAAGAACTGCTGAGCGCCAACGGCGACAGGGAGGCAAAGATATACTGGTTCGATTTTCTGCTTGATGATGGCTCCTTTGATCGGTTAATAGAGGAGATCAATAAGAGCGGGCTGAATGATGATGAGGTCCTTGAAATAAAATATCTTGCTGAGGATCAGAAGGGAGATCATCAGAGCGCCCTTGAAACGGCCAAGGAACTCATGAACCTTGATCGAAGCCCTTACAACATCAGCCTCTATGGATCACAATTGAGAAAACTCGGGAGACTTGATGAGTCCATTAAAGCGCTCTCAGAATATGAAAATGATCCAGATGTTTCGTATGAAATGTTCCTTTCTTATATGGACAAGGACCAGGCCAAGACCGCATCTAGATATCTGAAGAATTCAATAGAGAACAGCGAGGAAGATGAGGATATAATATCGAATGTTCTCGAAGGCGTATCTAAAATGATAGATAAATCAGATTTTCAGAGCGTTAACGATTTTCTTGATAGCCTGAATGATAAATCTGACGATATATCCATTCTTGTAGATACGATGCGCGCAATAAACTCCGGTGTATTTGAGAGCTATGAGAAGGGCAAGGAAAAACTTCTGAGAATTGATGAACATAAAGAGGAAGTGTGCGAATTTGCCAACAACATAGTTCAATTGACAGAGGGAAAAGCAAGATCTTTTCTGGAAAAATTCATAGAACAGAACTGCGATAGTGAGGATCAGGAAGATTGATCTCATTATCTAATATCCTTTTTTATATCGATATCATGACGTGGATAATGCACCAGATTGGTATATATCACCTATTGCTGGGATTATAAATTAGAGCCAGTGATCCCATCATTGAACTTTTTCGAAATCTGCTTTGGAAGATCATTTATATATCAAATCGATTGAAGAATGTGGAGATAAGGAAGATTATAGATCCGGATCAGATAGACGGCTTTCTGGAAGTTATCAAGTCTGCGTGGAGGGCTGATAACATTGATGGTGCATTCAGAGATACCATAGCTTCAATGCGTTATCATGGTGGGATACTTCTTGGTGCATTTGACGATGATGGAAAGATGGTTGGTATGTCATTCTCATATCCAGGATACAGAAACGGAAAGGTATATCTCTATTCTCACATGGCAGGAGTAGTAGAGGGGAAAAAATATTCGAATATAGGATACACTCTGAAGTTAAAACAGAAGGAACTGGCTACTTCAATGGGTTATGATCTGATAGCTTGGACTTTTGATCCATTCAATCCACTGAATGCCTATTTCAATATAACAAAGCTGGGTGCTATTTCGCGCACATACATAAGAAACTTCTATGGAAACATGAGTGACGGCATAAATCGCGGTATGCGCACTGACAGAGTGGTTGCAGAATGGTGGATTAAGAGTATGTTCGACAGAAAATGCAGCGAAATAGAGTTCGTTAATGATGAAATGGACTATATCAGCATAAAAATGCATGGTGATTCAGATTGCCTGGGGTTCTATGTTCCATCCAAGATTTCATTCTTCTTTGAGGAACAGTCCCTAGGGATCAAACTAAAGGAGAAGGCTTATGAAATTTTCAACGAACTTTTCAGAAATGGCTATTCAATAATAGGCTATGAAAAGGGGACATCGAACTATTTTGTTTTCAGGAAGATAGATCAGAATCTTCCGAAGGTCTTTGATCCAGCGGTGATCTAGACCATATAAGAGAACTGTTGGTTGGTCGTGACTCTAGAATGCTTTACTTTGAGGATCATCTATTCATCCGCAGTATGAATGAAATGTTAACTTGACTAATGACGAAATATTTTAAAAATGATTATATATAAAATAGAACTCGACAGATCAGAGCCAGCAACCATGAACATGAATTTTTAAACTCAATACATTCATTATGATATTTATTCGTATTTTACTTAATCTAGCCATTATCAATTGATATTCTTATTTTTTATATATAATGTTTCATCTAATAATAAATTATTTTTAAATAAATGAGGAAAATCGATGCACAATGGCAGATGTCAAAATTCTAATATTAGGTGGGAGGTTCGGTGGGCTACAGACAGCCTACGATCTCAAAAGATATCTGAAGAACAAAGCAGATATCAAGATAATAGAGAAGAATAGGTATGTCTATTTTCGTCCTGCACTTCCGCATGTAGGAATAGGGCTTGAACGTTCTGAGGATCTACGGATAGATCTCACGAAGGTTTTACCGGAGAGAGGCATAGAGTTCATACAGGGAACTGTCACGCGCATAGATCCTGAAAGAAACTTTGTGGAATACGCCAAGGAAGGGGGTGGAGGATACAAGGAAAAATATGATTTTCTAGTTGTAGCTCTTGGAGCGCACCTGGCCAGCGAGATGATAACCGGATTCGACAAATACGGATCAAGCGTATGTGAGGCGGATCTCGCCGAGAACATGTGGAAGAAACTTAAGGATTTTAAGGGAGGAAATATAACTCTTGGATCTGCGAAATTCATCCAGGATACAAAGAACAGACCTACAAGTACGCCAGATAAGTATGCACCCATAGCCGATTCGGCCTGTGAAGGGCCGGTTTTCGAAATGTCGATCATGCTATATGATTACTTCAAATCAAAGAACATGCTAGATAAGGTCAAAATGACGGTATATTCACCAGGTGAATATCTGAGCGACTTATCACGAACAAGCCGTGCCACGGTAGCCTCAATGTATAAAGGAATGAACATAGAACTTATAGATAACTTTGTGGTGAAGGAGGTGACCGAAAAGGAGGTTATCAGTGAAGATGGTAGGAGACTGCCTTCGGATATAAGTTTCATATTGCCACCTTATACTGGGCAGAAAATCGTAAAGGATGCCAATCTGGGCGATGATGTTGGTTTCGTGCTTACAGGAACTGATATGAAGTCTGTGAAATACGATAATATCTATGCGGTGGGTGATGTAAATGCGCTTATCGTACCGAAGATGGCATTCCTTGCTGTAAAAGCTGCAAGAATAGCTGCTGCCAACATAGCCAACAGATTTGGATTGTCTATGCCTGTAGAAGTATACGATCCGAAGATCGTATGCGTGGCTGATAGCCCGTATGGAAACTATGCCGTCGCAGTGACAGATTCAACCTTCTATGGTGGGAACATTTCTGAGGCCATACCTTCAGCCGCAAATCACTTGAAAAAGACGCTGTTCACAAGATATTTCCTGTGGAGTAAGGGAGATCTCGCTATGGATAAGTATCTAACAAGTTGGTGATCATATGTCGTTGTTGAGTCAGCTTGATAATTTGAGTAAGATTACGCCGGAAGATATAGAGGTAATGCAGAAATTTTCCAGAATAGCCCAAAAACTGGAAAAACTAGGGCTGCTGGATGTGCTGGAAGGCATTCTGGATGATGATAGAACCATAAGCGCCATAACATCCTTCCTCACCAGCGATACCATGCTTGAGATACTGGTCAACAGGGATAATATTGTAAAACTCATAGCCCTGCTTTCCAAAAACGAAACCTATGCCAATATCTCTGCGATCCTCGAAAAACTTAGCTAAAAATAATATTTTTATAATTTATTTCTTAAAAATAACACATAATATGGGCTATATAACATATTCATCGAGCGACTCCCCATATACTTTCCTTGAAACAATTCTTCAACATTAGCCTCATATTGAGAGCGGACAGAAAAATGAAAAAGTAAATAAATGGGATATAGATTGCGTTAAAATCAGGTGTAAGAATGGCACGAATGCATACGAGGAAAAGAGGCAAATCAGGTTCAAAGAAGGTTTATGGTGTTCAACCAACCTGGATTCAATACAGTAAAGATGAGATCATAAACACAATTGTTAATCTGAAAAAATCGGGAGTTCCACCATCCGTGATCGGGATTAAACTGAGAGATCAGTATGGCATTCCGACCGTTAAAGCAGTACTCAACACTAAGCTTGGGAAAATACTCGCAGAAAAAGGCCTTAAGGACGAAGTACCGGAGGATCTAGCGAATCTAATAAAGAGATACAACAATGTGGCAAAGCATGTGGATCTGAATCCCAAGGACCAGGCCAATAAGAGGGGAAGAGATCTCATAATGGCCAAAATGCTCCGCCTTGTAAAATATTACAAGAGGACAGGAGTACTTGATGAAAAGTGGAACCTAAGTAAGGTTCTGAGATGATTGAAGATCTAATTCCAAAAGAATTATACGGTAAGTATGTGAAGGCCAGGGATATGATCCTTGGTTCCGATTTTTTGCGTGTTATCGTTCATTATGATGGGGATGGAACTAGTTCAGCCGTTATCTTAACAAATATGCTTAAGAGATTGAACAAGAAATTTCATCTCAGCTACATAAAGGAGCTGAACGAGGCTGGTTTCAGATCGTTCATAACCGATGACACTACAATCGTAGCTGATGCTGGATCCGACCAGCTCAGATTTATACCGGATAAGGAGAATATTATTGTCCTTGATCATCACTTCTATACCCAGGGAAGCTGGAAAGGCCTAAATATAAATGCTAGAGATTATGGAGTGGATGGCACCCATGAGGCCTGCGGATCGACCATGTCCTATATAATGGCGCTTGTGGTTGACGAGAATAATTCTGACCTCTTCCCCTTCTTCATGAGTGGCCTAATAGCTGACAAACAGGATCTTGGAGGGATTACCGGCCTTAACCAGAAACTTGTCGAGGCCTATGGTACAAAATTCAGGAAGGAACGCACTCTTAACCTGGAGGGATCCTCCATAAGGGATTCACTAACATACTCCACAGATCCTTTTTTCAAGGACATCACTGGTTTTCCTGATAATGCTGAAACCTTTCTAAGATCCATCGGGATAAATCCTGAAAAGAAACCGCAGGATCTCTCGGAGGATGAAAAACGCTTGTTAGCCAATGCACTTGGTTTGAAATTGCTTAAACAAAAAGCCGGTTTTGAAGCTCTATCATACATAGAGGGTGACATTTATTATTTTGATTCTGGATATTCATCAAAACAGCTTGCTTCCATAATTGACGGCAATGGTAAAATGGGTAAAAACTCGGTACCTGTTGCATATTTTCTGGGCTTTCCGGAGTTCAAGCAGGAGATGGAAACAAACTGGAAAATGTTCAAGACTAAAATAATTGATTATGCATACAGATCTATAGCAGAAATGTTCAATACCACACATATCTCGTACTTCTATGCCCCCGAGTCAGAGATGGCTGGAGCAATCTCAGGCATAATAATGCTTTACCTGGCAGATCAATCAAAACCGGTGATCGGGTTCAGCGTAGGAAAGGACGATACAAAAGTATCATCTCGTGGCACAAGAAAGCTCGTCGCCAAAGGCCTAAATCTTTCAGTGGTAATGCGCGAAGCTGCTTCAGCAGTAGGTGGATCGGGTGGCGGGCATGATATAGCAGCAGGCGCAGTGATTCCAAAGGGAAAAGAGATACAGTTCTTAGAGGTTGCTGAGAAGATCGTGGAATCACAGATAGGAAAGATAGCTGCGAAGGCCAGGTAAAATATTATTCTTCATAATTTATATATAAATTTTACCGAAAAAAATTTAAATGATGATTCGATAGTTATATGAATGCCAAGAGTTGGGATAATAACATCTGACTTCAAATTCTACCATGATGTTATAAATGAACTTAAATCTTGGAAAATACCGTTTGTAAGCTTGGATCTGAAGGATGGAATTCCAGACGATGTTGTTGTGATCTTAAGTTCAATCAGGGACGATATTGATCTACCTGGTCAGGTGAAAGCTCAGGATGGTATTGATGGAATAAGAAGGGCTATACCCAGACTTCTCAATAAGACCATGTTTAAGGATCTGATCATCGGTATTGATCCTGGCCCAAAACCTGGTATTGCAGTGTTCGGTGATGATGTTCTGTTGGAGGCCTTCGAGTGCCCAACAGTATTTTCGGTCAGAAATTTTGTTGACTCAATAAGTATGAGCTATAGCTATGAAAATATAATGATCAAGATAGGAAATGGCGATAAGCCAAATCGAGAGATCATAATGAGCAGACTATCAGATGTGGATATCGCCATAGAGATAGTGAACGAAAAAAACACCAGCACGCCACACAAGATCCATGATAATGCACTTTCTGCCGCCAGAATAGCACAGATAAACGGTCTTTATCCCACAAAGAAAATCCCCATAAAATTCAGCAGAAAAAATGTATACGAAAAGGAGTTCACAACGTTGAGAAATGTAATAGAAAACAAAAACGTGTTGGATAGACATGAAAACAGTAATACCCAGACCTGATCAAAGATCATAAAAAGGGAAGTTATATCTGAGGAATACCATTGTTTTCGTATCAAGTAAATGATTATATCACATATTTGTTAATATTTTGTTGTGTATACCTTTTCTTATTTCTTTGATCTTTTCCATTTGGGCTGATTGCGTCCTCTGTTCGATCCGAGGACCATTATCACCATAAATATCAATACGACGCCAAATACATAGAATATCCAGTCATAGTTCGGCGGGGTTCCGTAGTAAAATTTTGTAGTTATGGAGTTTGCATTCCCATCTATTTTGATGTTGGCGTTGTTCAAGGTGACCGTAAGCGTATGTGATCCATGACCAAGATTGGGATTAACGTATGTGACGTTAACCTCCACAGTTGATCCTGGCATTATTTTCGGCACCGTCTTTTGAATTACGGGGACGCCATCCACATAAAACGTTGCCGTAACATTGTAAACTGGATATGCGGATGGATTACTCAGAGATACATGGAAATAGATAGGTGAAACAACCGAGATCGTTATCATCTCTGAATAATTCTCCTGGATGCCATCGAAATCAGCAGATGTTACTATGTAGAGATAAAGTGTCTGTGGAACATCTGGAGCCGTTATACTGGCAGTGTAATTATATTTTGATGGGTAATACTGATGTATAGTGTTGGTTGGGCTTATTCCAGTAAGATTCGTACCAGCTATATAAATCGTGTAATTATAATTGCTGAATCCAGCTGTACTTGTTATTGTTATATTGAACTGCTGGCCTGTGCCGACATACGATGGGAAACTCACCTGACTCGAGTAGAACGGCGCGGTCTGTGCATTGGCCGCAGTTCCTGCCATTCCGATCATAAGAAGTGCGATCACTGCCACAAAGATTATCGATTTGTTCATTTCCTGCGCCTCCCCCTGTATGCTGATACACTTAGACCAACTATGACGGTCACAGCGATCAAACTCAAGCCGATTATGAGGCTAAGATATGGATTCGATGTATAATTGCTTATTACTCCATTGCCACTCGCAACTACGCTTGCCTTTGAGAGCTGTGGATAACTGGCATTCAGCGTTAAACTATACGTAGTATTATAACCACTGACCACAACCTTAACTGAAACCTGCGGTGCCGGAGTGCTCGTTGTGGGTATAAGAGTTATATTCACCGATCTGGAGCTGTATGCAGGTATAGTAACATTGTATGGATACTTAACAGAATAATCTAGCAGCGAAAGATTGTTTATCTCAGCCGCAGATATATTAAGATTTACCGTTATGTTCGCATTGCCGGTATTGTTTATTATAACTGGTAATTCAAGATAAGTCCCATTCACTGAACTTATTCCGGCAGAGACATCGAAAGCAACAATAGATGGAAAGTTTGCGTAAAGATATTTGGTAGTATCACCGCCATTATAGGTTATATTCACTGGGATGCTTATTTGCCCGGAGTTCATCATCTTTAGTGGAGTTATGTTTGCGGTTATATTATCTTCCTGTCCCGGGATCAACATCAACTTTCCATCGCTTATGTTCTTACCGAAGAATATCATGCGAAACTCACTCAGATTACCGGATGAAAGCGTTATATTTACGATTGAATTCCCAGTATTCATAATTGTGAAGTTATAGCTCAAAGGATAGTAGATAATCGTTCCATTTTTGATAATATATTTAAAGGTCTTTATCTTGGAAATTTGAGTTATAGAGAATGAAAAGACCTTCTCTTTGACCAAATTAAGGTTCACATATGTTTGACCTTTTACGTATACGGTGGAAGAGCTGGCGAATGTTATGCTAACCGTCTCTGATGGGAAACTTTCGCTACTGCTTATCTGTGAAGAAAAGGTATAATTCCCTATCGGCAGATAGATGTATCCGATCGAGCTGTTTACATTTATGTTAGCATTTCCAGAAGAAATTGAGACGTTCAAGGGCTCCTGTACTCCATCTACAGCCGTCAACATGAAGACTTTGTAGGAGTCGGTCATGCTTGCGTTGAATGTCTTTGACCTTTCAAATGGGCTTATGGATAATGAACCGAAGTAACCAGTACTGTACGTGCGACTCAATGCATATACGGTATAATCTCTCGTAGGAACCTTGAAATATGCTATGCCCGTACCGTTTGCATTGGCTCCGGAGTAAAAAGAACCATTATAATACAGGTAAACTGTGGAATATGGATGATCTGTATCTATCCTCAAATTGGTCATGACCTGGACAAGCGTGACATTTATTGTTTCATTGGTGTTTGCATTTAACGTTACATTTGAATATCCTGTTGCATAGAAGGATCCAGTGTAATTGGAAAGAGCACCAGAGAATGTTATATGGTAACTCCCTGCCGGTAAGACCAGACTGGATAGGCCTGATATCTTGTATCCATTCCCTGAAACAGTATAATTGCCGAAAATGCCAAGGTCATTGCTGAGGTTTAGGTAGAAGCCAGATGCCGTAGTTATATTGTTTATCTGAATGTTCCTCGTCACGTTAAACATAGAGAGATGGTAGCTTGAACCTGAAATATAATATTCCTCGTATGTTCCAACAGGAATAATTCCTAACATAACACGCGAACCAGTTTGACTGAACAGATACAGGTTGCTTAGATTGCTAGATACATTGGCTAATATCTGAACAGGTAGCTTTATCGTCCTTGATGCAGCTATTGGACGATCATTATATTTTATGATGTTTGTAGCATTGTGAATCGTTATTGTGTATATTCCTGGTAGAACGGATCCAACTATGACGCCATTGATCAGTGAAAGGTTATAATCGTACTCTCCTCTAAGATCTACATAACCGTTGAACACCGCTGGAATAGATGAATTGTATAGCGTTATATCAATTGGAATGTTAATTGGAGTCATACCGAGGGTCATGGCGGGTGCCAGATTTGTGACGGTGTAATTTTCAAAGTATGGAGATATCACCTTTATTGACGGGCTCCCGGTATTGGATGCATAAACTATATCAGTATATCCTGAAGGCGTAATTGGCACAGCTTCAATAGGGGTCCTGTATGAGTAAAGAACGATATAACCATTCCTTATAGAAGAATTTGAATCGTAAGATGGGCTAACACCGGAGTTATATAAAACTATACCGGTTAATGTTGAGTTGACAAGATGCATCTGATAAGCGAGGTTGCGCGTCAATGGGACTTTAATATTTGCCGAATAGCTCTGACCGGCCACAACACTCGATGAATATATGGAATAATATCCATCGGGTAGACTGATATTAAACTCAGAGCTGCCACTGTACTGGTAATATATGAAAGAGTTGCCAGTAACTATGGAATAGTATCCAGAGCTCAAAGATATGTTGGTGACATTTGATTCCAGGGAAATCAAGCTGGACGGATATCCAGAGATGTTCAATTTTGTATCGGTTGTAAATGTATACGTTCCAAGGAACGCATATCCATCTCCGTAACCGTATACGGTGTATGATCCGGACGGTATGGATACTGCATAACTGCCATTGCTTATATCAACAGAGGCAGTTACATTTCCATAGTTTCCGTCTGAAAGAAACTTGAGCGTTGAAATATTAGAGGCAATACCACTGACATGAACGACAGGATACGCGTTGGCTGATATGTTAATGAATTCGTTCCAGCCGGAAAGCGACTCAAAAATCGTGTCGGTTGTTGAATTCTGATCCATTGCATTTATCTCATAGTTGCCAGAGGGAAGATATATCAGATAATGGCCATTTTCTGCGGATACTTCATTATAAGGAGCACCGTTAACGTAAATCGTGAGACCATTTATGGGCGTATTACCTACCAGAACGGTCAGATTCACTGTATTCATTGGAACGTATGCGTTGTATACGTAAGACCCTCCTACAGTTGTATTCGCTATAGTAATGTTTCCATAATATTTTCCATCAATTATTGCGGATACAGAATAATCATAAGGAGGTATACTATTAAATTCATACTGACCGTTAACAACGTTTTTGCTAATCGTATAGTTGTATGTCGAGTTGTGAAGGATCACAGTTCCAGTATTAACATGAACGGTTGATGTTCGATTGTACGACGTCCTGTAAGTATATCCCAGGTTACCACTTATTGTTGTGTTCTTTATCACAAAATTGTGTATAATATAATAATCTGGCAAACCACTTGTCAAATTGACCGATGTTGAGATATGCTCTGCCTGCGCATCTGATATATGAACCTTCCAGTATGAGATAACATTAGATCCTATGAGTGTGAGTGGATCCAACGTACCAGTGCTTATAACAACTGTATCATTTCCTGGAAGACCTATTAAATTGTAATACCCAGTTGAATTAGTGATTACACGTTCATGGGGTATACCATACTGATCGAATATAGTGACGTAAACCCCGCCAACACCAGAACCAGATTCTGTGGTAACTCTACCGTTTATATATGCACCTGGATAATAGGCAACGATCGGATCTGCACCATTATATATTTCGGACAGCGGTGGCAGAAGCTGAGCCTTTCCCTTACCTTCAGATGTAAGGGTATACGCTTCCTGGATCGGTACTATCTTCCATGCGTTTGGATGAGCAGTTGTATTGTTATATGGATTGTAAGGAACACCAAGGTATACAAGCTCGAAGTTGCTCATATTCCAGGCAGGCATTATCTCGTACTGTCCAACCCCATACGAAATTCCAGGAATACCGTTGGACTGCCCCACCGCTGAAGGCGGATATCCGACCAGAAATCTGTATATTGATGTGTTATAGAATGCTGGGGTATACGTTATGTTAAACCCAACAGGCGTAAGATCTGTCGGTAACTGGTTGAGCGGATATGTACCCTGATCAGTGGATGCGTAGATCTGATAATATGTGTATGGAACTATCTCTCCATCATAGGTATATGTCGCCTGATCTGTAAGGTATGCTGGTGCATAAAAGATACCCGGGTTATCACCAGAGAATGGGAAAAGATTGTGATCGATCTGGATATACTGAATTGAATAACCTGTAACATCTTCAAGGGCAGCATAAAGATCGCTGAGTGTATTGAGACTAAATGTACTGGCAAGATATCCCCTAAGGAATCCATAGTAGATATTGTCTGGTGTTGAAGAATTAATGAAATTTCCATAGATGCTTGTGTTCGAAAGTACGGTGGAGGTAAAGGACGCCGGATCAACATATGATTTATATACAATCTGGGCAGCTTTTGATCCCAAATATTGTGTGATCGTCGAGTTTATTGGGGCAAAATTGTGGTAATTAGCTTCATAGCCTTTTATCAATCTTGCTATCATCACGCCAAGTATCTGACTCTGATTTCCAGATAGCAGTATCTGACCAGCTGGAACGTAACCCTGCTGGAAGTCATCCGCCACCGTTGGATGCTGTCCTTCTAGAACTTCCTGGAAACCATAATCCCACCAGTTAACGTACGCTGGCCTCTCATCTATAGGAACATTGGTGTTCTGCGTAGATAGCCATGCGAAGGACTGAGCCAGCGGCTGAGATGAATTGGCTATGTAGAAACCTGATGAACCGAAGTATTGGGCGTTGCTCGAATTGTTAGCCCTGAGGAAAGGTGGAAGCTCATGATAGATTTGGGAATTTATTGTTGAGGCACTGTTTTCAGGTATCGCGGCATTCACCATGCCGATACCGGAAGGTATTATAAGCACCAATACCAGTATTATTGCGAAGCTTGCATGAACCCAGTTTATATTTCCCTTCAGCGTCTTCTTCAGCGTAGAGCTTCCAATGTTTCTCTTTCTGACCTCTGTTAGCTTGGCCATGTCTATGAAATAGATCAATACGGCGCCACCTAGAATCCCATAAGCTGGAGCTGCAGTAATATTGAACCTTGCTGCTTCGAAGCTCATATAAATTGAGACCAGAGAGAAGACTAGAATAAACATAAGTATGTCGGTTTTTTCTTTCACGTATTTGTACAATACATAGACTATTCCGCTCATTCCAAATATGAACTGAGCCACACCGAAACTATTTATATATTCACCAAGCGGTAGCGGAGCTGCCTCTGCTATCGTGGTATAGACCCTCGTTTTGATGAAATAACCTTCTCCAGATATGAGCGTGTGCATAGTGGTTGGTTCCAATTTGAGTAAGACGAAGAAACCACCCAGAGAAACGGCTATGGTCAACGGAACTGTTATCACCCATGGTTTCCTGCCAATTATATTTATTAGGATAAGGAATGCGATACCAAGTACCGCCATCTGCACCTCTGGGGTATACCAGCCAGATATAAGCCCTGAACCGTAGTAGTAGTAAGCGCCCATCAGAAAACCAAGAAACATAGACAGTGTCGTTATATAGGTAAGATAGCCCGTAGGCTTTCTTGTGAGAAGATTTATCACAGACTGAACGACTACATATATAAGTATGATTACCTGAATGTAGGCATAACCCTGCCAGGAGAGCATCAGCCCCCCCAGAGCAGCCCCAGACAGGAGGGCATAGATAGTAGCTTTCTTATTCTTGGAATAGTAGGAAATTATGGACGGCAAATATGACTTTACATCCGATAGTTTATTTATAAATAGGCCTTTCTTGGCATTTTTTATCGCCATCTCAAAGAAGTATATGGCCAGGAATGCGAATAGGAGCTCTGGAGTGTGCATTCTACCATCGGTCAATATACCGGCAGATAGGTTTCCTGGCATAAGTGCATACAGGAATGCTGCTATTATACCTGCCTTTTTACCGAAGGCCTCCTTTGCCATCAAATAAACTGGTATTATAAGAAGCGCCCCGAATACCGCATCGAACTCGGCGAATGCGTAATATGCAGCCTTATATACACCAAATATAGGTGAAAGTATAGTGGCTACAAACGCTATCATCCAGTGAAAGAATGGTGGTCTCGGATTTCCTGCCCCAATAGGATAA
>ERZ1669250.553-NODE-553-length-16057-cov-2.884889_pt1 | contig 16057 bp, 17 predicted proteins | sample MGYA00579295_ERZ1669250 | MGnify/ENA primary metagenome ERZ1669250 (study PRJEB41166, sample SAMN08046056) | hot springs metagenome | biome: hot spring; feature: acid hot spring; material: thermophilic sediment; isolation source: thermophilic sediment from acid...
CCGGGTGCCGGACGCGGTTCTTTTCGGGGAGGAAGCTTTCCAGCTTCTCTCTCCTATGGGGAATTAGCCCCAGTTTCCCGGGGTTATTCCCCTCCCTAGGGTAGGTTGGCCACGTGTTACTGAGCCGTCCGCCATGCCCTGGCGGATCCCCAAGACATCCGACTCGCATGGCTAAGCCTCACCCCGATAGAGGTCGGGTCAGGCAGGATCAACCGGAGGTGCAGGCGGTGGGCGTGTAAGCGGTTTCGCCGGTGGTTGGATGAATCACCCCCTAACCTTCGTCCCAGGCTATCCCCGGGGCGGTGTTAGGGGGCTCACTTGTAAACGCCTCGAGAAAAAACTTACTCGAGAGCATTTATAAGTTTTACCTCAGCCCTGGCGCCAGGGTTGTTTTGGATATTATCTACTTAATATCCTTAACTCTTCCGTATCCCCTCGTTGAGTACGCGAAGCGGGTTCCTCCATAGCTCCTCCTCTCGATTAATTAACTCGAATAGGTTCTTGGCCTTAAGTATATTCTCGAAGCCCGTGGGGGCCTCATCTATGCCCAGCATATCGGTGCCTAGAGCAACGTGGCTCCACCCAAAGCTTTCCCCAATATACTTGAGATTATCCATGATGCCCTGCATGGTTGGCGATGGAAGCGTGTCGCGAATGGCGGTGACCCCAATTACCCCATTGGTTTTAATGATGGCCTCTATCTCTTCATCATCTAAGTTACGCTTATGATGCTTCAATGCTGATGCATTAGCATGGGAGGCAATGATTGGTTTCCGTGATATAGATGCGGCATCAAGCACGGTCTGCTTACTTGCATGCGCCACATCAATTATTATGCCTAATTCATCGGCTAGCTTAACTAATTCCTCGCCGTTACTAGTTAGACCGTAATCCTTCTTCGTCATGCATGACGCGGCGAAGCGGTTATCCTCGTTCCAAGTTAGGCCAATAACCCTAATGCCAAGCTCCTTAAGAATATATAAATCATTAACGTCCCCCAATACATCAGCGCCCTCTAATGAGAGCACTAGGTTAACGCCAGGCCTTAAATCATTAATTCCCCTAACTATGTTTGCTAGCCCGGCTTTTTCGAGGTCTAGATAAAATTTTGCCTGCTCCATTAGGAGCTCCCATAGAGCTATGTAGCTTTTCCCAGCAACTTTCCTCATCTCTATTCGGGGAAAAATGGCGGCGAACACGATCGATTCATCGAAGGCCCGTAGCATTGATATGCTTGACTGATAATTGCCGTTAATTACATCGATCTTCATCGATGCATAGGCCAAGTCCTCATGGAGATCAGCTAATCGCATGCCATTATAGGGGGACGCTCCTAATAAAAGGAATACGCAATGTTTTTAAAAAATGAGGTCATTGAACCGCATGGCCGGCATCAATTCTATTTTTATTGCGAAGGGAACAAGAACCTTCGTATCCGGAATGATGAGCGTATTGACGCCAATATACTTGGCCAAGCTAGGATACCCACCTCAACTAGTTGGCTTAGGCATTTTCTTCATAGTGATAAGCAACGTTGCATCTAATATTCTCTTGACGTGGTATGGCAACTTAATTGGCAGGAAAAGAATATTGATAATATTCAGTTCATTAATGACTGTATCAGGCGTGATCTTATTCATGAATGAATCTTTCCCGGCAATAGCGGTAGCGCTGTTGATGAGCAACATAAGCACGACGGGCACTGAGGCGGGGCCATTTCAATCAATAGAGACTGGCGTGATCCCGAGACTCTCGAGTGGAGTTGGGCGGGCCTTAGGCGTCTATAACTTCATAGGCTACTCGGCTGCCTCAATAGGCGCATTGATGGCTTCGCTTCCATCATATCTCGGCGATTCATTGACGGCAATCAAAGCCATGTACCTCATATATGCAGCCGTGGGCGTGATTCTAGCATCAATATATGTATCGATGAATAACTTGGAGGCAAGCAGTAAATCCAGTGGGCTTAAGCATATTTCGGGAGGGGCTAGGCTAGATATAGGGAAATTATCGATTCTGTTTGCGATAGATGCATTCGGGGGCGGGCTTGTATCTCAGTCCGTCGTATCGTACTGGTTCTATGCTAGGTATGGCGCATCACTCAAGGAGTTAGGCATCATTTTTCTCCTCGTTAATGTAGTGACCGCCCTATCAATAATTGCGGCGCCCCTAATTGCTGAGCGGCTCGGCAATTTGAGGACAATGGTATATACACACATAGTGTCCAGCGTATTCCTAATATTGGTGCCCCTCGCCGGCACCTTATTGGGGAGCCTACTCTTTCTGCTGCTGAGGCAAAGCACGTCGCAAATGGATGTGCCGACTAGGCAGGCATTCATGGCTCAAATATTCACTGATGAGGAGAGAGTGACCGCTATGGCCATCACCAATACTGCCAGAAGCCTTGCCACGCTGCCGGGAGCACCCATCGCAGGCATAGCGATTGGCATTGGCTTGCTTCAATTACCATTTCTATTAGGAGGCTCATCAAAAATTACATACGATGCCGCAATATACTTCTCATACAGAACGAGAGTGAAGTAATATCCACATAGGGGGCTTCATTCTGGTTTTGCTTGGCGATTGCTGTTCAGTAAATAAAAATATATTTATCGCGGGCGAAATTCATGATTAATTGCTTCAATGCATGGGGATCCCTAGTGGGCAAGCTGCACTCATTATATGCACACACATATGCCGCAGTGTTCCCGGCCCTCATCATTGCGCTCACGGATTCATCCCTAATCAAGTCACTAATTGAATCGCCCAGTATTCGCCTCCCTAGCTTGCCTGGCCTGAAGACGCTTAGGGCTGCTTCGTGCAGCGTCCTAAACAGCGCCTCATCATCGCCTACTATGACTATCTTGGGGGGCTCAAGGAAGTGATTCTCCAGTGCGATAAAGTATGAAGCAGCATATGGACCGAGGCGAACCGCGGCTCCATGCATTGCGTGTATTGATTTCTCTGCATCGCTGCTGGGGCTGCCCTTGATTATCCTTGAGAGAGTATCCAATGCAATTATGGCCACCGCGCCGGGGCTCCAATTGGGGGAATCGCCAAGCGGACTTACTTGAATTGGGATCAAGTCCGAATCATTAGTTATGGGAACATAGTGAAGGGATCCCATATCGTCCAGGAATTCCCTAATTCCTCTCCCACAAGTAATGGCTGATTCAAGATATCTTCGATTACCTGTGTGCTGGAATGCTGCCAATAAGGATAATAATGAGTAGGCTTGATCATCCAGGTACCCAGGCCCTAGACGATTGCCGTTCCTCTCTCCTCTGCTGGCCACTTCGCCAACGATGAGTCGGGACGCCAAGAAATCAACTGCCTTAAGGGCTCGATCAATTGCCGCGATCCCCACGTAATCGCTTGCTGTTAAGCCTGCTATCGCTGCTGCAGCTGTCGAGTGAGTATAGGTGGTCTTATCAATTGACGGCGGCTCGCGGTGTTCTCTGGCGCTCCTCATTTTATTTATGGCAGCGACTAATTCATTCGAATCCATGCGTGGTTCACCGGCTATATGAAGCACTGCCTTCCCTCCGCTTGGGAAATCATTGAGCCCGAAATACTCGTAAATTAATTGAAATTCGTTTTGATCAAGTATTGATGCTAATTCCTCAATGCTCCACTTATAGTAGCCCCCTTCCTCGCCTTCTGAATCGGCGCTTTGGCTGGAGTAGTAACCACCATCATTATCTCCAAGCACTGAATTAATATAGTTAAGCGTATCCGTGGCGACCTCCCCCAAGTACTGATTCCCAGTGACCGCGAAGGTCTCCGCATAATTAATGATGAGCTCAGCATTATCTATTAGCAGTTTCTCAAAATGCGGCAATAACCAAGCATCATCTACCGAGTACCTATGAAACCCGCCTCCTAATTGATCATGTATTCCCCCTCTACCCATTGCCTCCAATGTATGATTCACGGCATCTATGAAGGATGAATTAGAGTAGAAGCCTCGATATAGTAGAATTGAGTGGAACGTTACTTGTGGAAACTTGGGAAACGAGCCGAAGCCCCCGTGCCTCTCATCATACATATCCATTATCCTAAGTAAAACACCATTAATTACGGATACGCTTACCTGTGAAGATTCCTCCTTACTTGTTAGGTCAGTTAATTTAATCGTCTTTGCCTCTTGATAAGCCTGGAGAACCGCCTTAAGCACTCTAGACATGCCGGGAATCCCCATCGAGTCCCTCGGCGGAAAATATGTTCCAGCGAATATTGCTTCACCGCTGGGGGTTAGGAATATGGTTAGCGGCCAACCCGCTTGGCCTGATATTGAGATTGAGATGCTTTGAAGTTTCTTATCTATATCAGGTCTCTCGTCTCTATCGACCTTTATTGGGATGAAGTTATCATTAATTATCTTGGCAATTTCCTGGTCATTATAAGTATCATCATCCATCACATTACACCAGTGGCACCAAGATGCACCGACATCGATAAGTATTGGCCTATTCCAGCTCCTCGCTAATTCAAATGCCTCCCTGCACCATCCCCACCAATTAATTGGGCTAGTCATTGCCTTTAATAAGTAGGGCGATCCGCTGCCGGTTAAGCAAGTTATTCTATCCATGATTATGAAAACGCGGTTACCTATTATACTTAAGTGGGATGCCGCGTCTAGAGTGAGCACTACCCCACCATACATGTCGTTGACAGTCGAGTTAGGTAGATGTCCCCAACATAGTATGGTATGCCCTCCTTAATCGCTAGCGATGCAACGAAGCCACTATATGAATCACAGGGAAGCGGCGAGTAGCCGAGGGCCAGCACCTCAAGCCCCAGTGACTTTAAGTAAATTGTAGTGTTGATCACATTGTTTACTTGGCTTGGCTCCAAGTATTGATACTCATTGGTGGTGAAGTTATAGTAGGTGCCGTAGTCCTCATATAGTATGAACTGAATATATGGCGATAAGTTGCGTGCTAATTCGAATCCCCTATTTACGCCTATCAATGCATTGGGATACATCTCGGAGACGAGCTTCATGATTTTAATTACTCCACTTGTTTCCCCAGGATAGTAATCTATGGCGTCATCAACATCATCAAAGAGGACGCCATTAAAACCGGCAGCTAGAGCGGCTCTCACCCTACATAGGGTGTAATTAATCCATTGCTGAGACGACACGTTAACTATTGGCTGGCCCCAATCCTCATCGTATCCAATAATTATTCCGGTTAGGTTCACTTGGCATTGGCTCCAGGTCGAATTATCGTACTCCCCAAGATCTATATATGCTATCTTTATCGATTTAATTAGGGTTAAGTTGCCTGGAGTGAATGCCCATGGCTGAAGAATCACTAATTGATACTCGTTAAGTACCCGCAACACATCACCATTAACATCATCGCCATAATACACCGTGAAGTTATGTAAATTAAGCAAAGGGTTATGAGTTGATTGAAGCAATTGATTACTTGGCTGAGTCCCAGATATGGATTGGTGACCCAAGTGAGGGAATAGGGCCAGCGCCAGCAATGCAATTGGTGCCCCAACCATGATTATCCTCATATCTAGACTTACCTGCATTGATAAGTAATTATCCATACATTTTTATGTATGCTGGCATCGACGGCAATGATTAGTGGACCGGGTGGGATTTGAACCCACGATCTCCCGCGTGCAAGGCGGATATCCTTCCAGGCTAGACTACCGGCCCCCTTGTTTTCCCGGCTGCATGAGTTTTAAAGAGTTTCCGTCGCCTTAAAAACAATTAATAAGTTAAGTTTATTTATCGATAATTACGGTGCATAGTTATGAAGATTGGATTAATTGGACTGGGAGTGATGGGTTACAGGATAGGCGCTAACCTGGCGAAGGCTGGGAAACTGCATGCAGTTTTCAATAGGACAATGGATAAGGCCATTAAGTTTGGCGCAGAGCATAATGTGGCAGTTGCTAATTCAATAAGAGAGTTGGTGGAGAACAGCGATATAGTGTTGACGATGCTATCGAATGATGATGCCGTATCGGCAGTGATTAGGGAAGCGATTCCTCATATTAAGGGTAAGACAGTGATAGATCTATCCACCATATCGCCAAGCACAAGCATCGATTTAGCTATGCAGGTAAAGAGGAACGGTGGGGAAATGATGGATGCGCCGGTGATAGGAACCTCGATACATGTTGAGCAGAAGAAGCTAGCCGTGCTGGTTGGCGGACCTGAGGAATTATTTGATTTAGCTAAGGATATACTGATGGAGACGGCTTCATCCGTGACTTACATGGGCGGAAACGGCATGGGGCTCTACGCCAAGCTAGTGAATAATCTGTTGCTCGGCACTTACGTCGCCGCAATCGGTGAAGCATATTGGTTCGGAGTCAGGAGCGGTTTAAAGCCGAGCGATGTAGAGAAGGTATTGCGGGAATTAAGTAGCGCTAGGTCGCCGACCACGGATCTAAAGGTACCCAAAATAATGAGGGGAGATTACTCGACTCAATTCGCATTGAAGCACATGAGGAAGGACCTCGAGATCATCCAGAAAGAGGCTCAAGGCCTCGGGATGCCTGTCCCATTATCCGCATTGGCCCTTCAATTATATAGGTTAGTCGAGGAAGCGGAGAATGGGGAACTCGATTTCTCGGCTGTAGCTGAATTATTTAGGCCGAGGAGGATCAAGGATGGCAATACTATTGACAGAGAATGATGTCGATAAGCTCCTCTCATTTAAGGAGGCAATTGAGGCTGTGGAGAACGTATTTAGAATGATGGGGGAAGGCACCGCAATAAATGTACCGCGTCGTAGAGTAATAACGAGGGAAGGCGTCCTGCATGTGCTCCAGGGAGCCGTGCCGGGCCTTGGAGTAGCGGGGCTTAAGACTTACTTATCGAGCAGGCGTGGCACTAGATTCGTAGTGCTTCTCTTTGATCTATCCACGGGCGAGCTTGGGGCAATCATTGAAGCGGATAGGCTGGGGCAGATACGAACCGGCGCAGCGAGTGCTGTGGCCACGAAATTCATGAAGCCAACCGCAAGCGTCCTCGGCATAGTTGGGTCCGGCGTGCAGGCTAGGGCTCAATTCGATGCATTGCGGGAATCATTGAAGCTAGATAAGGTAATCATATATAGTAGGACTAAGGAACATGCTACCGAGTTCGCTAAGTACGTAGAGAAGAACGGCATTGATGCAAGGGTTGCAGATAGTTATGAAGAGACTTGTAGAGTTGATGTCCTAGTCACCGCTACGAATTCCAAGGAACCATTCATAGATGGTAAGTGGCTTCCTAATGATATTCACATAAATGCGATTGGAAGTAATTGGGGAGATAGGGCTGAATTAATGCCAAGCGCCGTAATGCGGGCCAAGTTAATAGCGGTGGATGATGTGGATCAAGCCAAGAATGAGGCCGGAGACATAATAATGGCGGGAACAGATGCTTGGCGGCGAGTTGTTCCTTTTTCCAGCATAGTTATTGGGACAGTTAAGCCTAGCGGTGGAGTGACCCTATTTAAGTCGCTTGGCATAGCCGTGGAGGACTTGGCCGTGGCTAAGGTTATTTACGAGAAGGCCCGCAGGATGGGAACCTACCCCGAGTTCCTTGGCCACCATAAATTTATGGCTTAATTTCTCTGCCCGTGGCTTGGAGCCTTAATTGATTAACTAACAAAAATTTAAATATTTAATTTATTTATGAAAAACATGCCCGGCGAGCACGGGTTTCCCGTAGTCCTAACTAGCGAGGGCTCCACTGCCAGCGATACCTTTGGCGCGTCAATTGCTGGGTTCATAAGCGCCTTGCCTGATTCATACCTAAGGGATTGGGTGGCTCACCTATACTTTAAGGTTAAAAGCAATAGGAAAGGCATAGTTAAGCGGGCCCCGTATGGATTAGCGAAGGTTCAAGCAGCGTTGATCAAGAGCGGCATTGACGCCAAGATAATAGACCCAAATAAGCTAGATAAGGCAGTGGGACCCAATACCAAGATATTGGGGATATACACCATGGATCCGCTGGGGCTTAGCTACGGTTCTGGCATAGTTTACTGGATACTAAAACTGGCTGATCTGCCGTACTCCGGCATTCCATACATATCGAAATCGTTTCTTAATGTTATAAATAACGAAGCAATAAAAAAGAATAGAAATCACCTAAAGATAATAGTAGGTGGCCCAGCCGTTTGGCAGATACTCGACTCTGGATCGCAGCATAAGCTGGGAATAGATGTTATTTATGAGGGGGAATTCGAGGAGGAGGGACCGGGGCTTTTTCATAAAATATTGAATGGAGAATCAGTACCTAATGTAGTGACCGCCAAAAGACCGGTGCCAGTGAATCTAATACCAACCATAGTTACTCCATCCATTGGCGGACTAGTGGAGGTTACCAGGGGATGTGGCAGGGGATGCCAATTCTGCACCCCAACGTTAAGCGGCATGATTAGATCAATGCCATTTGAGGACCATATAGATAAAGAGATAAAACTTAATATAGAGATAGGCAAGGTCAAGGAGATAGGTCTCCACAGCGAGGAGTTCTTCAGATATGGAGCAAAGGGGATAAATCCAGAGCCGGATAAGGTGATTAACTTAGTTAAGAGTTCGTATAAATTAGTGAAATCATATGGAGATGAATACAGCATAACCACTGACTTCACCACGGCCGCAGTAGTGGTGCAGGCGCCCAAGATGGTGAAAGAAGTCAGTCAATATATGAATGAGGGTGGGGCTAAGAGCTTCATTGAGATGGGAATAGAAACTGGTTCCCCAAGATTATTGTCAATGCTAATGCCAGGCAAGGTTCTTCCCTTCAAGCCAACACAATACCCCGATATAGTTGAGAATGCGATAGGCATTTTAAACGATAATGGATGGATAGTGGTAGGCACCATGATAATCAATTTGCCCGGTGAGACCGATAACGATGTAGAGAAGAACCTTGAGTTGCTTGATAGGCTCCGGAAACTGCGAGTAATGACTTTTCCGTTGCCATTCATACCAATGGGTGCATTGCGACACAGGGACTTCACTATCCTAGATAAAATACTGGAGAACCCGCTTCGCAGAGAATTCGTGCTTCTGGCATTAAGTAAGGCCATAAGCGAAGCGAGGGCTGATGATGATATAATAACGTCTAAAATGGAGAATCCGGTGGTTAGACGAATGATGAAGCACTTGATTAGGGCCACCATGGGGTTAGTGCTGAGTCGCTACAGGGAGAAGCTGGAGGCAATGCGTAGTCCTAATAGTGCAAGGATAACAGGAATCGTCAACACCATTGGAAGAAAATGAATTAAAGCACGCATATTGTCTCCGGCATTGATGATAACCTCAATAATAATAGATGTACTGAACTATGTGGGCATAATAGCGTTTGCGGCATCTGGCGCGCTTAAGGCAATAGATAAGGACATGGATTTATTGGGGGTAATCGTCCTAGGTTTTTCAACGGCCCTTGCTGGAGGAATAACGAGGGATGTATTGCTCGGCGTGTTTCCTCCAATCAATATAGTTTACCTACCGTATCCCATAACGGCCATTACGGCTGCAATTGCTACCCTGCCATTTTCTAAGTATGTAATGAGGGGCATGAAGCCCTTCCTCTATGCCGATGCCCTTGGACTCGGCGCATTCACTGCAATAGGTGCTCAAGTGGCATTTATGCATGGATTAAATCCGCTTGGAATAGCTATGCTTGCATCCATAACAGCTGTCGGAGGTGGTGTTATACGTGATCTTTTAGCTAGTGAGATACCCATGGTGCTGTCAAGGGAGGTGTATGCCACAGCCTCAATAATAGGGGGATTCGCTTACTGGCTTCTGGCCATGGTAATTCCATTAGGCGATGATGCGATAATAGTGACCGTGCTTGTATCGGCGATTAGGATGATAGCAATAGAAAGAAGGTGGAGCCTCCCAAGAGCCAGAAGCCTCACCGAGCTCTAGTTGATAATATGCCTCCCACTATTCCTGAGAAGAAATTAACCAATATGAATATACCTATGCGAGCCCTAAGTGGCCCAGCATAGGCATCAAACGCCATAGATATAACTGCAAAGGCCGCAATAGTATACATCGATAATCTTTGCATACCACGAAGCAATTGATAATAATTGGATTGCTCCTGAAACCTATAGGGGGACGCGAATACTATTAGCAAGACGTAAACTGCCAGAATCACCCCAGCATCTACCCATTGACCAACATAGATGGCCCACAATGGGCTCAAGATTAGATTAACTGGGTAAAACACATTGGTAATTAACTCAATTATGAGGGTAACGGCCGATAAGAAGAAGGAGTAACCGATGCCGGCCGCTACTTGTAGCCGTGCTGCTCTGCCGCTCATTAATGGCCACTCCTAATTAACTTCACTGAGCCATACTAGTTGAACCCTCCTTTTTCTCCTCCTTTCTAGGCAATAATTGCTCAATGCCTGGCAACGTTCCTCCAACTATTAAGTTAATGGGGTAATAGGGAACCCCCAGCATCATATTGGTGGCTGCTGGATCCGCTTTACTTGCCATTACCTCCGCAAGCCGAGCGCGCACTGCCTGCAATGTATCTATGCCGAGGGCTAGGTACTGCACTATTCTTCTCATTGTGTCATCCTCCGGCTAAAGACTAACTATTATGCAGGCCAATAGGTTGATGCATATCTCCTCCATTGCAGACCTAAGAGATGCCGCCACGGCATCAGTTATTTTGTGGAGATTAGCATAAACTTCCTTAAGCGACACCAAGTTCAGCACTTGAGACACGGATTGATCAACTATTGGAGAAAGGAACGCGGCCAATGCGTCGACGGTGTACTTCATTTCACCGAATTGAACGCTATTCACGAGCTTAGCTGCATCACTAACCATGAAGTAATAAGCCACCTGATACCGCATCGCCACTAATTCCTTAGTTTGGCTGACGCCCTCGCTCCTGGCCTCATGCCTCGCCGTGCTTATGAAGAGAACCTCTATCTCCCAAGGTAAATTACCGCTGTATTGAAGCCTTGAGAAGAATTGGGAAACCGGATTCGCCGGCGTCTGGAGATCGTGAGCACCAGCATCAAATACGCCAGTTATTTGCCCTTGAACCCTCACAACCGCCTTTTGATTTGAGTAAACAATTAAGCGAGACCGAGTTCTAACATCGACGGAATGATACTTCACTATTAAATCATTGGCCCCCATTTCATCTCTTCCTTGTTCATTTATAGTAGATATTACTTGTGCTCGTATTGACATATCTAAGGCTATCCCTATCAACTTAATATACTTTTCTATTCAACTTAACCAATAAAATATTAATAATTGATATAAATTGGTTAAATTATGTGGAAAATTATTACCTCAGCGATTCAGGAAGCATAAGCTTCAGCCTATCAGTAAATCTCATGTGTAATTCCTTGACCAGCAGCAAGATGGAGTCAGGATCCTTTCTAGATCTAGCTGCCTCCAATATTGCCCTAGCTGAATTTATGAGCGTCAAATCGAATTGAACTATTTTCTCCAAATCCTCTGGAAATAACTTGAATCTATCATGCATGCCTGAATCCCCAAGCGGCGCACTCTGTATATCGCTTATTAGACTACGTAGCTCTGATATTAACCTCTCATATCTTTGCACCGATTCACTGAATGGATCGTTTATCGCCTTCTCTTCGACCTCGCTGGATATTAAGCGACGCGCCTCCTCTAGGGATTGAGTTATGGCTTGCCGAACCAGGAAATCATCCTGCCGAATCAAGTCCTTAATCTTATATCCCCTGAAGCCCGGCACCAATAATTGAAGTCTCTCCAGTGGCGAGAGCGGGGAATCCGAAACTGGACCAGACACGCGCTTTACGACATGGCATAAGCTTAAATGTGTTCCTCTCAACTGTATTTCTGAACTGAAAACTAATAACCCAACAAAAGATACCTTAGAACTTTATTATTAAGATTATAGTATCAATGAAAATGTTTATCTTACTCAGTTAACTCTAATTAGCAATGGATATAAAAATAAAAAGGATATATGATGATGCCCAAGATAGCGACGGGTTCAGGATACTAGTTGATGCTTTATGGCCGCGAGGATTATCTAAGGAACGAGCAAGGATAGACTATTGGGCAAGGGATATTGCGCCCAGCGATACGCTTAGAAAGTGGTTTAATCATGAACCCAGCAAATGGGATGAATTTAAGGTGAGGTACTGGAATGAATTGGACTCTAAACTGGATCACGTGAAGGAATTAATGAGGATAATCAATGAAAGGGATAAGGTAACGTTATTATTTTCAGCTAAGGATAGGGAAAGAAATAACGCCGTGGCACTGCTGGAGTATATACGCAGTAAGTCCAACTATTAACGTGAGCATAATGGTAATTAAGGTCGTCATTGCAGTGGAGAGGGGGGATTGTGAGGTTGAGAATGCATTAAATGAATATGGGGCTAGGTTCTCGGTGTCTAGAGTCAATATAGGGCTAAGTGAATCCACGCATCTAATAGCATTGAGCGAAGATTCAATAGATAGAATAGAGAACTTAATGAATTACTTAAGAAGACGAGGACTAAAGGTGGGCATCGCGGGCAGGAGCACTATTTGGGTGAGGGGACCAAGCTGTTCTGCATGCAGAACCATGGCTGGTCTAGATATAGTAATCAACGGCAGTAAACCGGTGGAGGGCAAGGCCATATATAATGCATGGATCCCAAATAGAGGAAAGATCCGTGAATTGATCATTAAATTGAAAAGGAGCGGGCTATCATTCAAACTGCTAAGCATAGATGAAGTAAGTAGAATAGAATTAACTGAGAAACAATTCGAGGTACTCTCACTAGCTTATAGGCGAGGATTATTTGATCCACGACGGAGAACATCAGTATTAGAACTATCTAGGGAACTAGGAGTATCTCCATCCACATTTAGCGAAGTTTTAAGAAAGGCTATAAAGAAAGTATTGTTTAATTACTTCAATGAACTTCCATGAACGCCGCTTATGCAAGAGGGGTCTTGGATTATTATCTGCCCTTTCTCATCATTGCATAGAACATGCCGAATATTACTATGGCAAAGCCGACCGCAGCGGTTAAGTCGCCTATCATGCGGAACCAAATTAAATTATCCACTAGCGGCAATTCCCAGAAACCTGGCGCACCTGATGGCGTTACAAGTGTCTTCACGAACCAATAACCATATTTTAATTCATACTCGAACTGAATAATGCCAATTGGTAATAAAGTTATTAATGCCTGCAAATAAAAGCCTATGCCAATTATTATTGCTGCCCATCGCATTAGCCTTAAGTATCTATCATTAAATGCACCGGAGAGATAATAGGCTGTTACCCACATAAGATAAGGATGGTGGGCACTCCATATGCCAGGGGAAACGCTAGATGCGCGTGTGCCATGGTTGTCTGAAGATCATGAAGATAATAGTTCAGCATTGGTATATTTATGAGACCTGCACCAAAGGCCACTGCACCTATTCCCCCACCTATTCCAGCCACAAGCGCATAAGTAATCAGCGTTTTTTGGAACTCTGTCCTCACTTCACCCCTGCGCCATAGTAATATGGCATATATGATCATGAAGCCAAGGGGCACGGCTTCTAGCGTGCTAACTATGGCCCCCACATACATCCAGAAAACGGGTAAACCGTTGAAGTAATAGTGATGAGCTGTTCCTATCATGCCTGTTATTATCTCAGTAGTTGCATCAAGACCAGTAACAGCTATCCCCAACTGAGAAGGCACAAGACCCGCTATTACTAGGAGAACAACCATTATGGTTACAACTATGGGAGGCCAGAATCCCTCCACAAATGCATGAATAGTCATCCACCTAAAGTATTCATCAATTTGAAAATCACTCCAAGGTTGAATTATGGGTAAAGCACCTATGAAAGCGCCGGCCGCTGTTCCAGCTATTGCTATAGATAATATCTTGGCAAATGGCTTCAATGGATCCAAGGCCATCTTCGATGCACGCCACCATAGGAGTGAGACGTAAACCAATAATGCCGATATTAATATCAGCCATAGGGTTCCTTGCGTCACCACATCCCTCCCCTGAGCACCAACTATGAACCACCAAGGTGATGGTATTAAGCCCAAGTAACTCATCCAAATCCCCAGCAATGTGCCTAGTCCCGTGATTACTCCTAGTGATAGGACAATTATTAATTGCTTCCTGCTTATATTTAGACCAAAATAGGGAAAAACAAAGAATGAAAAAGTAACCCAAGTTAATGCTATCCATAATATGGCTAATGTATAGTGCAGCGCCCTAGCCACATTAAAGGGCAAAAACTGGATAAGGTTAATTCCATAGAGGGAGGTATCCACATATAGATGCATAACATACGCACCAAGTAACCCCTGAACACCCATAGCTATCGAGAAGAGAAGGAAGGCCCAGAGAGTAATTTTTTGAACACCATTGGGTTGCGGCAGATTTATTATAAGCCTAGGTTCATGCCAATAATCCACTAGTTTAAGAACCACGTATCCGGCCATAGGCATTATTATTAATAGTATTGTGAATACCATTGCCCAGGAAGCAAAGGTAACATTGTTAGTGAATTGAAGTAGGCCTGGCATATAGAGGAAACCATTCGTATAATTATCCATGGCTACCATAGCGGTCCAAGCAAAGTAAGCCGCTAAATCCCTTATACTATCCTTATTATTCACTAGGTCAGGACGCAGTCGAAAAACGTCAGCCCTTGGGCCCAGCATTTCCCGATAGAAATTGACCGCATCATTGAATCCAACGGCGAATTGATTGCTCACGACCATAACATCGCCATGGGAACCTGGATCAAGCCTGGGCATTAAATCACGTCTTATATCCATCATGGCTGAGGCATTTGATAGGGGCACTGAATCAAAACCTATAGAGCGCGCGGCTGCATCTTCAATTATTCTCAGCGTGAATGATGTGAAGTCGATTCCAAAGTAACTGCCCATGCCGAGCACCGAACCATAATCCATGAGACCATATTTTTGAAAAAGATATTTGCCATGAATTATCTCTTGCCCAGTGAAGATAATTGTTCCATTCTGAGTCATCACCGCGCTTGGTATTGGGGGTATATGAGTGAAGGTGTAGTAAGTCATTAAACCGTACACTGCATACACAAAGATGGTGGCCATTAACACTATGATAGGCCACAGGGATCTACCGTTCGCCATATGCATACATATATGGCACAATAGATAAATAAATCACCTAAATATTTCTATATGACCTCATTCCCAGGAACTAAAGGCACTAGATGCCGCTTCCTTATAAAATAATTCATGACCGAGCATGAAGATCTTTTAGAATACCGAAACCATTAATTATATAAAAAATCTTTTAATGCTTTGGAGCATGGGATTCTGTATGGCTATCTAGGAATGCGGATCTCGGCCGGTCTTCGATCATTCAGTTAAGTGATATAAATGTTAAACGGAAGATAAATATTGGTTTTACAGATATTGAGAATGCATTTAATCTATTGGTTGCTGGGATCTGTATGCTTAAACACGTTTTCACTTGTGGCGGGTCCATTTGATATGAGGAGTTTCGTTTCTATTGATGCAACCAGTTCTCCAAATTGATTCTTCACATCATGCTTAAGAACCACTACTCCTCCATTGTATTTATTGCTAGGAACCTTACTTATGACCTCGCTCTCCACGTAAATCGTGTCACCTATCTTAACTGGTTTATGAAATCTAGAATTAACCTCAAGAAGCGCTATTGTGGTTCCCGCTATTAATTGGGCAAATTGCCCAACCGCCACAGACAACGTTAATAATCCATGTGCAACCCTTTCCTTAAATATTGATTTCCCAGCGAATTCCGCATTCAAATGAATAGGATTGAAGTCGCCCGTTAGTCCAGCAAATTGAATTATATGAGCCTCCGTTATTGTTAATCCATGAGACCTAATCTTCATGCCTACCTCAAAATCATCAAATGAATACGGCGGAGCCTTCAGCACCATAATAAAACTAAATCATCCTAAGATAATTAAATTTTCTGACCTCCTCCCCGCCTTGAGGGGTAGGGGTTCCCTTGGGGTGGTTCTTTGGTTTGTGGTTTACAGTCTTCATCCTCATTGCCTCA